>MDSZ01213106.1_pt1 | contig 12658 bp, 3 predicted proteins | sample 811201 | NCBI WGS metagenome assembly MDSZ01 (sample SAMN05326647, study PRJNA326480) | marine metagenome | isolation source: seawater | place: Indian Ocean: North | collected 2010
CCACTGGTGACGCCGAATCTTCTATTGGCGCCAAATATGCGACTTCCGAAATCAGACTGTGACAAGAATGTCATAGCCTCAGCATTCACAAAACCGGTACTAGACGAATAGTGATACATGAACGAAGGCGGTGCAAATCCAAGACCATAAGGCGTTGTAAGAACTGTGCCTGTTATCCATCTATAGTTTTTGGTAGAACGAGGTATGGGATGCTGAATAAAGTAATTGTCATGACTGCTTCTAGTTGCAAAAGTGTGGACTGTCTCGTACCTGTCCAATGTCCTCACACACCCAGTAAGCGGAAATCCGAGTGATGTGTTAGTTGGGTTATCCATAGCAAGAGCACCGCCAGTAACTGCTAGCGGAACAAAAGCTTCGCCTTGATAACCAACAACTTGATTTGAATTAGGAAGATAAGTTCCAAGGTTTGCGGAGTTGAGATGAATTGCTGAGCGTCCGTTTCCAGTCTCAAACCTTAACCATTCCCAAAGATTGCTCGCTGCTGGAAGGTTTGAGGCGCTAATTTCACCAACGATATCGCAAGGTATTCCGCCGTTGTAAAGAGTGCCCACTTGTGTCGAGTTTAACTCAGTGCTCCAGAAAGAAAACTCATCTATTGATGCGGTCAAAGCCCGAGTCGCGCCGGCGCCTTGGCAGTCACCACCAATAGACATAAAAGTATTGCCTTTTCGAGCTTGAGACGTGAAGCCTCTAACATTAAGCGTAGTTGAGGCATAATTGTTGTTGTAGTAGGCTCGGGCACCAACAGTCAGAGACGCTGAACCTTGTAGTGTTCCATTAAAATATAATTTTGCTGCACGATTGACTGTTTCATTATTGGTGGCTAATGAGCCGTTTGCGACCGGATCCCAAACAATAGCATAATGGTTCCAATCAGCAATAAGATTGCTGCCGGACATATCCCACTCCCAGTTCGTGAGACCTTGAACACCAGTAGTTCCATCAGAGTTTGCAATGGTTCTGACAACAACCTTAATTTTATAAGTCGCTGGTGTTCCACCATGTGTTTTTGAAACACGGAAGAGGGGGACATTACCTTGGCGCGAACCTACAGCAAAAATTGTTTCTTCGTCTGAGGGTCCTTGCTCTCCGAACTTAATCCAACCAGACCACGAGAAGCCAGTACTGGCAGAACTAGTGATAGCGATTGCAAGAGTCTCGGGCGTTGTTGAGTGCCCTGTGCTGGCAGTATGTAACAATGTTGAATTTTTTGTTTCGTTTTGAAGCAACAAACTCTTATCATTAGTTAATTGTAATCCACTATAAATCGGAACTTCGGTAGTAGAAATAATCTTTACTTTGTCGAGAGTATTTCTATGAATCTTGTGGGACGCAGCAATCTGATTGTATGATGCACCAGGATTTGCTTGAAATCTTATGTCTCTACCAAATTTTCCACTTGGACGAGCTTGGTTAGCGACAAGACCAAAATCTTTTTTAGCAAAATCTACCACTCTTATTCTTGTAAGACCACCAGATCCTGTTGTTTCGGATAAAGACCCGGAGGCGATTTGAAGTGGCTTGATAACAGATAAATTTCTGTAGCCAATAACGTTGTATGGAGAAAACTCAGTAGATCTAAAGTCTGAATACCTTTTACCTGTTTCGATACCACCAGGAGAGCCAAATCTGTTGGTTATAACTGTTTTATTTGTGTTTCCACTAAGATACGAAAGAGAATAATCAGTAATGAACTCAAAGTGTTCATCATCCAACCTTCTAACATCAAACATAGTATTCGTAATACTTGAACTAAACATTCTGTCCGAAAAGACAACTGGGGATAATATCGGCTGATTATCTATAAATTTTCTTGGGTTTGAATTCGCTCCGACTAGATTTACAATTTCATAATTATTTCTAAAGTTTCCTAAAATAGTAGAACCAGTCATGAGGCGAATGTTCTTAATATTAACAGGACGCTTAGCAACGTGATCTCTATAAAACGCTGCTTTCATGCCGCCTGTAGCAGGGTATGGTGGGGAAGCATTTGTGTTTTGGTCTGGCCACGGATAATCAGGACCAACCATACCAATTGCGCCTGACAAGCCTGCATTACAAGTTCCAAGCAATAAATACCATGCTTCAGGTCGGTTATGCCAAGTATCAGTTGCATTAAAGTTGATTGCGACATGTCGTGATTGATGACCACCAACCGCATACTCGGTGAATGGCCCTTGCATTGGCTTTTCCATGTCCGGTCCATACACGTCATTGTGAAGGTTTGTAATCTCGATATTGTGCGGTACTCTACTTTGAACAATCGACTGATAGCCCGTTGCCAGTGAAGAACTTATGATGTTAAATGGGAAGGAAATAGTTGATTTAGTATCAGTATAGTCACTGCCACTAATGTGTTCGCGACCCATCATGACTTTCATGAATCGTTTTACTTTTTTATTTGGTGGCCTAACAGGATCCCTGTTTTCACTTAAAGGTACGAAGTCACTTGAAAATCCAAGTAATATGTTTTGTGGAACAAAACGACCACCTTCTCTATCAATTGGACCTGCAGGTCTTAAAGCTGAGTATGTGAAATCTATTTTTTTCGATGGCTCAAAGTTAACGCCACCCTTTAATGTGCCAAAAGCATATGGGGTTATCAAACTTTCAGCTTTTATGTTTGAAAGTTTGATAAAATTCTTTCTTTCATATTTTTTGGCAGCGTATTTGGTGCCACCAACAGTTTTTAAAGTGTAAGCACTTTGGCTCATAGCAGGCTCACTATTGATGACATCGCGCAAGATGTCTCTTGTAGCGTCTATATTTGAATTACCTGAGCCAATTTCTGATGCGTCTCTTTCAGATCTCTTAAACCAGTAATCACCATGTATTGTTGTAGGTCTGCCAGAAGCGCCGCTTATTGGAGATGATCCAATGTCATAACGATAATTCATTTCGCCGTAGCCATACAAGGCCGCATCGGGCATAAATTTACCGTTTGTTTCTCTTAATTCAACAGTAGGAAATTTATTTTCATACTTGTTTCTTTCAAGAGCATGACTTTCAACAACATTTAATAAATCATTTGTATATTGAGAAGATGCCGGCATCAACTGATTTAAAATTGAAGCTATAGAATCATCTAACCACTTATAGTATTCAACAAATTTTTCAACCTCAGATACTGTCGTGACTCGTCTAAAGAATATTTCTTTTAAGAGATCTAAATCTTTGTAGCGACTTCTATATCTATTAATTGGAGTACCAATAATAGTGTTGAAATCAGAAACACCTGCTACAAACTGCAGCATTTCACCTGAAATTGCTGAGTACATGCTTTTTTCGACGGTAAAGATGTAGTCTGGTGGTGTTGGATATGTTTCAAAGTATTCATCATCATCACTTAAAATGTTGATCATATCAGATGATACATTTTCTTCTGGGTCTACAAACTTAAATGTAGTGACATAACTTTTATCAATTATGTTTGTAGATGAAGCAGGGAATCCATAACCATAACCGGAGTGTTGGTAACCAGTTATCTTACCAAGCCAAGAATAATTATTTCTTATAGTTGCTGAACCAGAGCTAAAGTCTTGGACGGAAAAGTTTCCTGTCGCATCTGAACCTGTTACATTAGCAAAATTCCAGTCTAATGCTAAAGTATTAATATTCAAAAGCTCGTGCGAATTATTATTGGTGTCAAGTGGAGAAATTCTTTGTATTGTTCCAGAAATAGCCGAGTTGTCTCTTTCCAGTAAATGCTGCTCTATATTTGTATCAGAAATATACTTTGTCCATACTCTAGCTGTATCGAACAACACATCAGATGTCTGCAATACTGTACCTGTTAAGTTTTCTCTTCGTGCGCCAACGTATACTCGCTTTGGTGATTGTAAGAATTTACTACCAACAGCAAAACTCATTGAGCCAGTAACTGTAAAACTATCGTTAATAACGCCTTGTGTGTGATTAATTCCTCTAAAAATTACATCATAGGTATATGATGCGGCACCAGTAACAAATCCGCTAAACGGAAAATTTGAAGGCTTTAATCGGACAGACAAGTTCCACTTGTTATCGTCATAAACACTTGGAAAAGTACTACTTGTTATTTCTGCAATCGGCTCTGGGCCAGAGGAACTAAGCGCAAACCTAACATTTTTAGAACTGTTTTCATCTCTTATCGCATAAACTTGAAAGTTTGCGTAATCATTAGCAACAAGTGTCGTTGTCGTACCATCAAGTGAAGCGTTAGATCCCGTGTCAACTGTGTGGAGGCCGAAAAGAGATACTCGTTTTTGAGTGCGATTTACTTTGTCAGTTGCAGCATAATATCTCGGAAATACAATGCTGCTTTCCATGGTAAACCCATAAGGATTCTCAACTCCAGCGTTTGGTCCCTTGTATGAACCTGAAATGTAACCAGAGGAGTTAGCATTCGCAGAGTTTTTCTTTTGATAAACAACTGCTTGTGTAGACGCTGTATTATTTAAAGTGATTCTGTCGGCGTCAACAACAAATTCTCTAATATTGTTCTTTATTTCATACGTTGTTTCGTCAGCATAGCTTTTGAACTTTATTAGCTTGTCGTCTATGTTGTAACAACGAAATACATTTCGAATTGCTTTTTCTGTACCTTTTGCTTTAAAAATGTTCGCTAAGTTATTGTATATATTAAGATAAATTGAGTTTTTAGTATCTTGTAAGTTGTTCTCAAACTCTTTATCAAACTTGCGATTGTACAATAATTCATAAATTTTTGCATCAACAAAAATTTCAGGTACATATAAACCTAATGATTGAGGCAGGTGGTTTCCTAATGGGTATGCTTTTGGATCTATCAACGAAGAGCCACTAAGGTATTCAGCAGCTTTAAGTTTTGGAATTTCTCCAGCAAATAAATATAATCTGTCCATGTAGGAGCCGAAAATATGCGACACGTATTGTAGGTTCTTATTTCCTAAATCGTCGTGCTCAGCTATAACCCACTCTGGAGCATAATTCATAAACATAGAATTGTTTGATAAATCAAAATTTCTACCTTTTGTTATCAAACTGCTTCTTGTACTTTTGTAGCTAGGATGGTTTGCTCTTATAATCGGCTCTAAGTATTCTGATCTTGCAGCATTAGACTCCACCATAGCAGAGCCGGTGTTTCGTGAATATTGGCCTGTGTAGCCAGTCCAAACACCATTTGTTATCCTACCTGCATAGTCAAGCACTATACTATCTGAACTGGATGTTAATGTAATTCCTTCGTTAAATTTATAGTAAACTCCTAACGTCGTATTGCTGATATCTGTATTAGTGCCACCATCAACATTATTGAAATAATTAAAATCAATTAACTTTGAGTTTCTGGCCTCTTTCCAGAACCTAAACTCATCAATAGAACCAGAAAGTTTACCGGCGCCGGCAACTGCTGATGAACCTGATGGTGCGGTAAGAAGTCCGCCAATTCGACCCATCATATTTTTAGAATTAAGCTCAGAAATATTACCGCTAAATGTTTCCGTATCGTTTAGTTTACCGTTAACATAAAGCTTAGCAACAAAACTACTTCCACTGTTTTGCATGCTGACAGCATAATGTTGCCAAGCTTCTAACGATGTGGTTGTGAGACTTTCACCAATACTAGCTGTAAAAACTGATGTTGCTGTGGTTCCAGATTGAACTGTTAATATAAAAGGAGTGACGCTTGCAGCACCTGTTAATTCTAACGTGATACGACCATAAGAGTTGCTGCTTGTAGCGTAATTGTTCCAAATATCAACAACAACTTCTTTTTCTGTTTTTGCAACATCAAATGAATCTTTTTTTAGCCAAAACTCAAGTGTCACACCATTATCAAAGTTTGATCTTAAATTTGATAGTCTGGAACCAAGACCATAGTCAGAAGGTAAGCCCTCTGAAGTATAAAGATCTTCATCATATATGTTGGCTCTGTCTAATTTACTTGAAAAATCAGACGGCATCAAATCAGTTAATTTACCTGTTGAGTTTGAGCCAGTACCGGGTCCACCCTTAAAAGTGATATATTCAGGGGTAGCAGGCGTACCATAACCATCACTAGTTATACTACCATCTAAAGTACCCCAGCCTGTTGCGCTTAAATTAATATATCCTGTTGAACGCGGGTACTTTTTATTGAATACATATTTTTCAATTTCTGATAGTCCATTATAAAACTTTTCTTTTTCATAATGTGAACCGTCGTAAGGGTAATAATTTATAATTCTATCAAATGCAGCTTGGTAATATAGCTCTGCAGAACCAAATTTTGCAAATGTTGAAGGATTTTCATAATTTACACGAGGAACAATTGTGTCATCGTTTTCTTGTGTTATTTGTGCATTCTTACGAGACTCAACGAGTTCATACGTGGTTTTTTCGTCTTGGTAATCAGAAAAGTTAGTGTTTTTATTTTCTGAATCAAACAGCTTTTTAATGCTCATATTATTACTCGTCGCTTACTTTAAACTTAAAAGTTTTACCTTGCTCAACCCAAGAGCCTTGTGCATGATCATAGAAGGCAAATCTAAATTCATAAGCGTATCCTGGCTCCAGAGAACTCATATCAAAATCAAAATAGTTGCCTGACAATCCATACGAAAGGCCAGTATGATTATTTGATGCCGTGCCGTGCCCAACTGCTTGGTAATTATCTAACAATCTTACAACCCTATATGATGCACTCACAATTGTATTGATTTCGGGAGTGCTTTTAGCTACAGTATAAATATTTGGCTGCCAATTTTTTTGTCTAGTATAAAGCTGTAATCTGACTTTATCAGTTGTTCTATAGAACTTTTGAAGATTGCGCATTGATATCACATAGTTAGGGTTACTGTTTACAAGTCCACCACTAAACACTTTTGGTCTTATGGAGCCTGTATAGTATTCCCTAGAGCCTGAATGCCACACATCATAAAGCGTCACTGTTGATGAAGAGGCTATACCTATTGAACACGAGTATACGCCAGTTGAAACGTATCCGCCTGTTATATTAGTGTTGCCATCATAAAGCTCTAATTTAGAACCTGAAGGTCTTGTGTTGTCAGCAGAACCGGAATAAAGGCTAACTAAAATTTCTCCTGTGCCTACATCTGGAAGGTTTGCTAATTTTCCTCTAATATAGTTGTACAGGTATATTGTATTTAAATTGTCGGCTGCTGGTGCTCGCGAGCTACTAAAGTAAAAATTACCACGATCATCTTTGATGGTATCATCCCATCTAGCTTCAATGAGTGGTCGTTTAAAGAAGTATTGTGTTCCACGAGCAAAAAATCTTTTTGTATAAAATGATTGTTGAGCACCAGTTAAGTTTGTCAAAACAGAGCCGCTAGCTGGATCAAGGAGCACACCATCATTAGATGCTGAAAAATATGCTTCAAATCTTTCTGCAAGCCTAACACCAAAACCATAATTATTTTGTGTTCCTGCTATCCACTTTTCAACAAGCTGGGTAACATTAATGTCTATATCCTCTAAGCCAGAGTTAAAGCTGTAATTATACTCAAGACCAGAACCAGTTAAGTAGTCCCCACCAACAACGGTCCAGTTGGTACCTTTTTTAGCTTGTATCCAGTTTGAGCCAGAATTGTTTTTTACTTCGTCTAAATAATTTGTAAGATCTAAGCCATTACCTTCCTGCCAAGATTGTGATACGGCTGAGATTGTAACATCATAGTTTTTAGGAACAGTTTTTGAATGTGGTGCATTGTATAATTTTAAGAAGAAATTAACAGAGCCGGACCCAGGAATTTTTCCAGTGCTACGGTCTGAGCTAATTTTAGTTATTGGAAACTGAATTAAAAATCTTGACAACTCAGTAGATGCAGGAGTTATACCATCCGAACCTGATGAATATGGAGTTTGTCTGCCATATACTGAATAAATTTCTACTATGTCGGCTTCGCCAGTATTGGAACCAGTGGCTCTTGTAGACAAATCAGTTTGAAATGTGTTTACAATCGTATTGTCGGCGGAGGCTGTATATCTAACAAATGCCATTATCTAACTTTTCCCTTGATGTCGGTTTCAAAATATTTAATTTCAAAAATTGCATTCTTTGGACAAATTAAACTATCACCATCAGGCGAAAGATTTTTATTTATATCAAATTCTACAGATGAATAGTTTCCACCAGATTTGTTGTTAATTTTTACTTTTACAACATCCAAAACATCATCAACGTCTTTTAATACAGAGTATACATCACTAACGGTCATATGTTCACCGATAAAAAATGCTTCTTGCGAAAATCGTCTTGTAATTGCTTCTAGACAGTTGGACATTACTCTTGTTTTATCTGCGGTTGCTAATGTTTTTACAACAAAATCAATACCTAAATTTATAACATATGGATCTAAAATGTCTATAGTATCGTTTATCATCCTATAGCTATTCAACCAAGTTTTTAAATTGTTTTTAATAGTGGTATTAGTGGTTGTTAATTTTCCAAATTCATCTTCTGAAATCACATACATATTTAAGTTTCTTTTTATAGAAGACTGATCTTTTTGAACACTAACACGTTTTATAGAACCAAATTTCGGATGCATTCTATATGCAATGTTTTCATAGTCTGCTTGTGTAACTGCTCTATTTTGTGTTGGAAAAGTATCAATAATACGTCTTTTTAATTCACCCTTAGAGATGTTACTACTATCACCAACAATTGGAGTTTCGTTACTAACCTCTACTGAGCCTCTAACTTCTCTTACTTTGTTGCTGTCAAGTGTATCTAAGTTTTCAAATTCTAAAATAGCATTTGAAACAGTGTTTAAACTATTTTCAGCAACGTTTGAATTTGTTGGATTAGTTTCTCGATAAACTATCGTAAGTTCAGTATTTGATGGACTAACGCCTAAAGATCTATTTTTTGATAACGTAGTAGGATCAAATGTAGTATCAGTAACATAGCTTTTTCCAAACGTATCAATCGCCACTGTTTGCGGTGTTGCAACTACACTTGAAGCACCAGGCTCTCCGCCACCAAACTGTAAAAATACACCCGTCTGTTGTCTTTCAAGAACAAACTTATTTGTTACCACCATAGGTTTAATAACGGATGGAACATTGTCATTTTTGTAGTTTTTGTTTGGTATCTCTTTGAACACCACATCTTGTGCAAGGTAATCAACCTCAAAATATTCATTGCCTTGAGTATCTAATACTCTAATAATTTCAGTTATATTTGGGTTTGATAAACCAACACGTGTAAATTTTTGAAATGTGCCAACGGATTTTACTGCTGTGCTTATTCTACCGGAGACAACGTTTCCATATGCTTTGATAGCATAATGTGTTGGTGAACCAGTGCCAGGATCTACCCTGGCCACTACTGATGTTAGGTTTGGATTAGCAAAATCTATATTTTCAGTGAGAACAAAACTTAATCCGTTATCACTGCTGAATCTTGAACCTTTTCTAAGAATTGGTATATATCTTCTGTCGGGACCTAAACCAACAGATTCAGCAGGAACCATGACGTAAGCTGCTATAACCCCATACGTAGATGGCCTTCCTTGAGGCTTGTAACCTAAAGCTCTACCGTGACGTAAGATATTACTTCTTTGAAATGATGTATCTAAGAACGACTCATTAACATTATAATCAAGATAAAGGGATAATTGATCGCCAACATACGCTGCAGCGTCAACCATCAAAGCACCAAAAGATGAATCGCTGAAATCTTGGAAGTTGTTGGGGTAAAACCGCTCAACCATTTCCAGTAAATCATCCCTGATTGATGCAAATTCTCTGTGAGTGTACTTAATTGGTATAAATTTTTTATCGTCTCTAGACAATGCTTAGCCCTCTATAAAACTATTTGTATAAGATCTTTGGTGCCGATATCAGGGATATCATAAAAAATTGCAAGTGACAGTGTGTTTTGTTCTTGTTGCACTCTAAAATCTATCTTTCTAATGATTACTGCAGGCATATAAAATTTTACTTGATCTTTTATGCTCTGCTCTATTTGTGCTTGCGTTAGGTTATATTTTGATGAAAATAAAAACCTTTTTATTCCAACACCATAGTTTGTGTCCATCACTTTTTCGCCTGGATTTGTTAGTATAATCATCTTTAAATTTTGTCTAATTGTATCTTGAATCATTTTTAAAGATGAAAAACCATCAGCCGAATCTCTTGTTAATGGTAATTTTGGACCGAATGATGACATTAGAAACTCCACTAATAAATATATTAATTAGCCTTTTTTCGTTGTTTTTGGTGCGAATTTATCTAATCGTTAGGCACACGCTTACATTCATTTCCATTTTTATCAAATGGGCTTGGTCTAATTTTTCCTTTTTTCCACCATGGCAACAATTCAGAAACAGTATTAGGTAGCAAAGACTTCATAGCTGATCTGTTAATTTGTGCTGAAGCATCTGTCCCTTCGTTTGTTCCGCCGCTCATATCAAAATCTCTATCGTTATAAGCTCTTCTGAATATTTTCTTTAACCTATTTTTTGAATTTCTAAGAAGTACTTGATCCCACTTATCCCAATGATTATACTTCAATGATTCAAACCAACTCTGTTGGCGATCCTTAAAGCTTGTCCAGCCCCTTACTTCTTCGTAAACATAAGACTGGCTGACTACTCCATCAGTTGTAACTGTTTCTTGCGCAGCTATTTTTACACCTGGCTTGTTGGCAAACGCTCCGTCGCTAGAATTATAAGTTCCCGTATATGAAGCATTGTCGTCAACAGTTAATTCGCCTATTGATGGTAAAAAGCCCAAATCATTGTAAATTGCAGTTACTGAAATAGCCTTTTTAACAGGAGCTATGTAGTCTGTTAATAATTTAACCTCTGGCTCATCTAAAAGATTCATCAAAAGACAATATAGGATCTTGCTATTACCCTCTAAGGGTGTTAAATATTCGCACTTCGTATCAAGAGCGCTAATCTCAGATGAGGCAATTACTGCTTTACCTCCGTCTAATATGACACTCATTTGTATACCATATTTTACACCGAGTTCGCCTTTAACACCAATAGGCTGTGGGTCTTCGACAAGATCCTCATCGTTTCCAGTAGGCAGTGGGTATACCAACTCCATTGTTCCAGGAAATACATCCGATATATTAACTTCAGAACCGTATGCAATAACCTGGTCTAGGCCATCTCCAGTAGTGTATTTGGTACCATTTATATTAATATATTTTTCAATCACAAATGGCCTCTTAGCATCCGCTGCAATGTATGAGCTATCTAAATCTTGTATATCTCCGAACGGAATACCAGTTTTACTCATAAGTGGTATAATAACTTCGTGTGACTCTTCATTATGAAATTCTCCTTCCATATAGACTGAATCTCCGTCTTCATCTACATGTACATGATAGAAGCCAACATAAGGTTCACCTGTAGAAGCCACACTAAATTCACCACCAGGACTGTAGCCGGAACCACTAACAGGTAGGTCGATAACTTGTTCTTTTAAGTCATCTGATAAGTTCAGACTTATGGTGCCTTGCGTAAAATTACTGATAAAATATTTTCTTGCATCTTTATACTTTGGTTTTAATTTAAGAGTTTCAATGTTTTCAACCATTTTTTCACCAACAGTGTGCAATTCTTGTATTACCATTTCTTTTAATACAATTTTAGCTAATTCTTCTGTAGCCTGTACCAGTTCGAGATTTTTCTTATATCTGTACTCCTTTAGACTATGTGGCTGAAGAGCTTTCGGACTTGTAGGCAAATCAGTTTCCCCTACATTTTTTGCTATCTTTAAATGTCTAATCCCAGGATATTCGTATTTTTCCTGTGCATCATTTATCTTAACTAATACATCAACAATATGATCTGGTGGTTCTATTCTGCCTTCATCTACAAGACGACCATATGTTTGTACTGCTTGCTCTAAAAATGAATACCAAAATTCATCATCATTAAAAGGACTGTAAACCTCAGTCCAGGGGCCTGATATATCTCGTAGACTTTTTTCCATTTGCTCAACTATATAAGCCGCGTAAAGGTCACTGTAAACATTTTCAAAGTCTGGATAGAACGTTGTAAATGTCGCTAGTGATTTTATCATGTGTGTAGATGCATACATTCTACAAGTTGCCCTTACTAAGCCTTGTATGGTAGCAATTGCTGGCCTGTCTAGCACTCTATTGTATGGCCTTTCTACCATGCAACTCATATCTTCTTTAAGTCTTGGATCAAGTGGGATCTGCGGATAACACTCGTCCATCTCATCTTGAATAGAAGCAAAATCAATTAATTCAGTCTTTCTTGGTTTACAAAGAGTTGGCTCAGGAAACAGAACACTTAAAAAGCCCATCCACCCTTCTTGAGTAACCGGCTTAATATGCACTGTAGGATTGGTGTATGTACCGCCAAATTTTGTTGGATCAAGATAAAATACTCTTATATTTTCTGGATTGTCTTTGTTTTTAAACGCGTCCCTGCTTATACCAAGAATCATATCATCATTTGATAAATCATCTCCATTATCATTTTTAGCATCTTCATATCTAATAAACACACCATCTCTTACAACACCGTAATCTAAATCAGACGTGGTTAGTTCATCATTAATAGCTCCATATCTAAAAGCATTTGAATTACTTCCCACTTCTTTGATTACTGTTTTATAAACATTACTCATCAAACTATAGTAAACTGGAGTGAGCAATCCTATGTTGGTTTGTATGTCTGAAAAG
>MDSZ01196026.1_pt1 | contig 12657 bp, 14 predicted proteins | sample 811201 | NCBI WGS metagenome assembly MDSZ01 (sample SAMN05326647, study PRJNA326480) | marine metagenome | isolation source: seawater | place: Indian Ocean: North | collected 2010
ATCGTCGAAAAATTATCATCTACACTGTAGACTAAAGATGGTTTTAGGATTACATATTTATCAAAAATATTTTTTATTTCAGTCTCTCCGTTTAATTTGCTCAATGCATATTTACTCTTATTTGCATTATCTACTCCAAGTGCAGAGAGATGTATAAATTGTTTTAAATTATGTTCTTTTGAAAGCAAGGCTAAAGTTTTTGGTAAGAACGTATGCATATTATTAAATGAGGATTTATTTTTTTCATTTAAAATACCAATTAGATTAATACAGATATCTTTATTTTTAAAAATTTGGCTTAGTTTATTATAGTTAAAGGTTTCTAATTCAATTATATCAATCCATCCAGCATTTCCTGAACTTTTTAAAACATAACCTTTTCTATGAATATTTCTCGTTACAACAGTTACCCTAAAATTTTTTCTTGTTAATTTTCTTAGTAAATGTCTCCCAATTTGACCAGAGCCGCCAAATACTAGAATTTCTTTTGGTTTCATATATATATAACTAATGCAAATTAATATTAAATTACATAAAAATGATTTGCCAGATGAAATAAAGCTGGATGACAAAAAGTCTTTAGCAGTAGACTCTGAGTTTTCAGGGTTAAATGTTAATAGAGACAAGCTTTATTTGGTTCAATTATCTTCAGGAAATAACGATGCTCATATAATTCAATTAAATAGAGAAAATTATAATGCTCCAAATTTAAAAAAGTTGTTAGTGAATAAAAATATCGAAAAAATATTTCATTATGCCAGAGCAGATATGGGATTTATTAAGAAATACCTAAATATAGATGTAGAAAATGTTGCTTGTACACGTACAATGAGCCGCCTTGCAAGAAGTTATTCGGATAGACATGGGTTGAAGGATTTAGTTAAGGAATTTATTGGGGTAGAATTAAGTAAACAACAACAAAGTAGCGACTTTGGTGGGAACCTAAACGATAAACAATTAAAATATTGTGCCAATGATGTAGTATACCTTCATAAAATTAGTACAGCGCTAAAAGATATATTAATTAGAGAGAATAGATATGATCTTTATGTAAAAGCAATTAAATTTTTACAAACTAGAGTTGACTTAGATTTAGCATCATTTACAGAGGATATCTGGTCACATTAAAATATGAAAAATAATTTCACTTCAATTGGAAAAGAAGTTGTTCAGACAGAAATAAATTCTCTTAAAAAATTAAAAAAAACTATCAACAAAGATTTTGATAAAATAGTAAATTCAATATTAAAGTGTAGAGGAAAAGTTATTTTTTCAGGTGTAGGGAAATCAGGTATAATTTGTAGAAAAATATCATCAACATTATCATCTCTTGGAATACCTTCATTTTATGTAGATGCAGGTTCATGTTCACATGGAGACTTGGGTATGATTAGTTCAGGAGATGTATTAATTTTAATTAGTCATAGTGGAGAGTCTGCTGAATTAAAAAATATTATTCAGTATACAAAAAGAAATAAGGGAATTACTTTGGCTGGGGTTACTTCTAAAAAAAATTCATTATTATATAAATCAAGTAATTTAAAATTTTTACTTCCAACTGTTACTGAGGCTGGACCGGGGAATTATATTCCAACATCAAGTACAACAACTCAAATTGTTTTTGGAGATTGTCTCGCAATATCAACTATAAAACATAGAAAATTCTCTAAATTAAAATTTAGGTTATATCACCCTTCAGGAAGTTTAGGAGCAAGATTAAAAACAGTTGGTGATTTAATGCATAAAGGAAAAGGAATACCATTTATAAATGAAAATTCAGATATTAAAACGGCTTTAAAAACATTTAATAAAATAAACCTAGGTGTTTTAATAGCAATTAATAAGCAAGGAAATATGACGGGAATAATTTCTGATGGTGATCTTAAGAGGATTTCTTATAAGTCAGATAATATTAATTATCAAATAATTAAGAAAGTAATGAAAAAAAAACCAATAATGGTTAGGGAAGATGTATTGGCTGCTGAAGCTTTATCAATTATGAATTATAAAAGAATTTCAGCGCTTTGTGTATATCGAAAAAACAAAAAAAAGATATCAGGTTTAATTACTTTACATAACATCTTAAACGCAAATATCAGTTAAAATGAGGTTAAGTCTAATTTTTCAAGTAGTATTAACCTCCATAATAATAGCGATTATAATAATTTTTTATTATTCATTTATTTCTGATAAAAAAACAAAAACTATAAATCCTGTAGAAAAAAAAGACAAAGAAATCGAAAAAATTATTGAAGATGAAATTACTAACGAATTATTAAACATTGAATATAATTCTTTTGATAATCGTGGAAATTCTTTTTATATAAATGCTGAAAAAGCTACAGTTGACCTAGAATACCAAAAACAAAATAAAATTAAGCTAGAAAAGGTGACTTCTGTTATTAATCTTAAAAATAAAGGAATTATTAACGTATATTCAAACTATGCAATCTATGAAAAAATAAACCATGATACTTTATTCTACGGTGATGTAAAAATAGAATATTTAGATAATGTCATAAATTCTGAAAATTTAGATGTATTATTTACTAAAGATATATCTAAAATTTATAATAATGTTGTTTATAATAGCTATAATACAAGTTTAAATACTGATATAGTTCTAATTGACATGATAACTGGTGACGTTAATTTAGAAATGTTAAATAATTCCGAAAAAGTGAGATTCAAAACAAATCATGAGTTTAATTAAAAAATTTAGAATTAAATCGTTTAAAGAGGAAAAGCCAATTATTGAGATTAAAAATCTCACGATATCTTATGGAAACAGACAAATAGTTGAGCAACTGAATTTAAGTATTCAAAGTTCTGAAATTTGTGGCCTGCTTGGTCCAAATGGTGCAGGAAAAAGTAGTATTTATCACTGTATTATTGGTTTAGTAAAGCCTACTTTTGGAAAAATATTGATAAATGGAATTGATGTTACAAATATTCCAACTCACCTAAGATGTACTAGATTTGGTATCTCTTGGGTTCCACAATATGGTGGATCTTGGTCAGATCTTACCACATATGAAAACCTTATGGCTATTGCTGAATTACACATAGATAATAAAGATGAGAGACTAACAAAGATAAATAATTTAATGAGAAAATTTGAGTTACAAAATGTTGAAAAGTTAAAATCAAAGTTTCTATCTGGTGGACAAGCCAGGAAACTTACATTGGCAATGGCAATGGTTAAAAATACAAAAATCTTAATCTTAGATGAACCTTTTGCAGCTCTTGATCCTCAAAGTGTTCGAATGATACAACAAATAATAGTTAGCTTACAAATGTTCGAAAAAATATCAGTTTCTATATCTGACCATTCTTCTAGAGATTTGCTTAGTTGCGTTGATAAAGCAATGATACTATCTGAGGGAAAAATTGTTGCAAAAGGTACACCTCAAGAACTGGTTAAAAATACGAGAGCAATTGAAGAATATTTTGGCGAAGGATTTAAATTTTAATCTACTGTGAAAAATCAGGTAAAAATAGCAAATGTCATTAAACCATTTAAACGAAAAAAAATATTTGTTTCAAGCGATAAAAGTTTAAGTATTAGATGTGTACTTTTATCTTCAATTGCGGTTGGCCGCTCAAAAATTTTTAATTTGTTAGAATCAGAAGACGTAATTAATTCTCTTAAAATAATAAAAAAACTTGGAGTTAACTATAAAAAAAATAAAGATTATTTTGAGATATTTGGAGTTGGTATTGGTGGTTATGATGTTAAAAATAATACAATATTAGATGCAGGTAATTCGGGGACACTTGCAAGATGTATATTAGGTTTACTTTCAAGCTTAGATAAGAATATAAAATTAATTGGTGACAGGAGTTTAAGTAGACGAGATTTTATAAGAGTAATTAGACCTTTGAATTTATTCGGAGTTAAAACTAAGTCAATAAATGGGACGTTACCACTTGAAATAAAAGGTACAAAATTATTGAGACCAATTAACTTTTACGAAAACAAAGCAAGCGCTCAGGTAAAAACTTGTGTTATTTTTAGTGCAATGAATACTCCTGGTATAACCAAAATTAAGGCAAAAAAATCAAGAAATCATACCGAGCTATTATTAAAATACTTAAACTATCCAATTAGAATAAAAAAATTAAAATCATTTGATGAAATTCATGTCAAAGGCTTAAATCAAATTAAATCATTTGATTATAAATTACCAGGAGATATAAGCTCAGCTTCTTTTTTTATTGTACTTACTTTGCTTTCAAAAAACTCGAGTTTGATTATAAAAAATATTAATTTAAATCCATCAAGAATAGGAATTCTAAAAATACTTAATAAAATGAATGCAAAAATCAATATTGTTAATAGAAAAAAATATAGAGGCGAATTAATCGGGGATATAAAGATTAAAAGTTCTATAAAACTAACACCTATTAACTGTCCAGAAAGTTTAAACAGTTCTGCAATAGATGAATTTTTATTAATATTTCTAGTTGCTGCTAAATCAAAAGGAGTATCTACTTTTAGAAAATTAGACGAACTTAATAAAAAAGAAAGTCCAAGATTAAACTTAGCAATTAGTTTTTTAAAAATGATTGGTATAAAAGTTATTAAAAAAAAAAGATATTATCAAAATATATGGAAATTCTGAATTAAAATTAAATAAAAGTTATCATATTCAAAAATTTCTTAAAGATCACCGAATTTTTATGATGTCTGTAATCGCTGCGCTAACTCTAGGTGGTAAATGGAAAATAAATGACAAAGACTCTATCAAAACATCCTTTCCAAATTTTTTAGAGATTGTTAAAAAATTAGGAGCTAAAATTAATTGAATAAAAAACAATTTATTACTGTCGCTATAGATTCCCCTGCGGCATCAGGAGCAGGAACTCAATCAAAGTTAATAGCGAAACATTATAATCTTTACTACCTGGATACAGGCAAAATCTATAGGTACATAGGCTATCTAAGACTCAAGTTTTTAAAAAAATTTTCTTATAGTTTAATAAAAAAAAAAATTAATAAATTAAACGTCAAATCTTTAACCAGCAAAACTCTTTTGACTGACAGTGTTGCAATGTCTGCAGCAATAATTGCAAAGGATAAAAAAATTAGAGATATTGTGCACAATTTTCAGCAAATATGTGCTTACAAGCCACCAAAAAAATATTCTGGCTCAATACTTGATGGTAGAGATATAACTTCAGTGCAGTTAAAAAATGCAATGTTTAAATTTTTCATCACTGCAAATGTTAAAATTAGAGCTAAGAGAAGATATTTAGAATATAAAAGATTAAAAAGACATATTTCATACAAAGATGTTTTAAAAACCATTAAAAAACGTGACAAATTAGATCGTACAAGAAAATACGGACCTTTGAAAAAAACAAAAGATTCGATCTTGATTAATACAACTAAATTAAGTAAGAAAGCCTGCTTTAAAAAAATTAAAGCGATTATGGATAGGAAATTAAATAAATAATGGAAGTTTATAAGGACATTTCGAATACTCAAAATCAAAAATTTAAAAAACTATTAATCGACAACTTTTCAAAGACGAAAATAGAAGAAGGTAAACTTCTGACAGGTACTATTACAAAAATTACTGAGAAACATGTTTTTCTAATGATAGATGGAATGAAAAGTGAAGCAATGATCGACATTAGTGAGGCAAAATCAGTTTATAATGATAAAAAGATCAAAGAAAATGATAAGCTCGAAGTATATTTAGAGAAAATTGAAGATAAAAATGGCGAGGTAATTGTTTCTGCCACAAGAGCACAAAAGATTAAAGGTTGGTATATACTTGAAAAAGCATACGAAGCTAGTGAAAACGTTAAAGGTAAGATTATTTCAAAATGTAAAGGTGGAGTTATTGTAGAACATCTGGAAACAAAATCATTAATGTTTTGCCCGGGTTCACAAATAGACTCGAAGCCTCTTAAATCTTTCGATCATTTATTCAATGTTGAGCAGGACTTTAAAATCATTAAACTTGATAAGTACAGAGGTAACGCATGTGTTTCTAGAAGAGAGGTTATAAGCTCAGCGAAGAAAGAGGATAAAGCAAAAATTATAGAAAAATATTCTGTTGGAGATGTTATTAAAAATGCTGTTGTAAAAGGATATAGTTCTTTTGGCTGTTTTTTTGAAGTGAATAACGAAATTGATGTTTTAGTTCATCTACAAGAAATATCATATTCAAGAATTAATCATCCAGATGAAGTTTTCACGATTGGAGAAAAACATGATCTAAAAATAATTTCAATTGATAAAGAAAAAATGCAAATTTCATGTTCAATTAAAGCATTGACCCCAGATCCATTTGAAAATATTTCAAATTATGAAGTTGGTAAAACATATAAAGCTAAAGTAATTAAGGTTGTAGATTACGGAGCATTCTGTGAACTTCAGGCTGGCTTAACATGTCTTCTACATTCTAGTGAAATAAGTTGGAGCAGAAAAAATGTTTCACCTAGCAAATTTTTTAAAGTAAATGATGAAATAGATTGTGTTATAACTGATGTTGATAAAGAAAAGAAGAGAATTGCTATTTCATACAAGCTTGCAAAAGATAATCCATTTGAAAGTTTTGAAAAAAAATACCCTTTAAATTCTGTAATCAAATGTAAAATTTCAAATATCAAAGATATGGCGATTTATTTAAGTATAGATGATTTTGAAATTGATGGTTTTCTACATGCCAACGATCTTTCATATACTGCAAAACCAGAGGAAGAGATAAAGAAATATAATAAAGGTGACGAAATTGAAGTAAAAGTTATTGAAATTAAAATTAAAGAACAAAAAATTAAATTTGGTGTCAAGCAACTAAAAGAAGATCCATTCAATATTTTTAAAGACAAAAAAGTTAACGACATTTTAACAGTCAAAGTAAATTCTACCAACTCAAGGGGAATTATGGTTTCCCCTGAAGGTCAAAATTTAGAGTTTTTAATCAAGAAAAATGAGCTTGCATTAAATGTTGAAGAATCTAGGAATTATAATAGATTTCAAGTTGGGGACAGATTAGACGTGGCAATTTCAGAAATTGCTTATGAAAAAAGAAAAATTTCACTTAGTGTAAAATTATTAGAAAAAAATTTAAATGCAGAAGCGGTATCAAAATTTGGTTCTGATGCTTCCGGGAAAAATCTACCTTTTTCATCACTGTCTGAAAAACTAGATAATAAAAAGAAAGAAGAAAAATAAATATAAATTGTCAGTATCTAAATCAGAAATACTTAGAATAGTCTCAAAAAACTTCCCAAATATATACCAAAAAGATATTAATAAATTGTTAGATATTGTTTTATCTGAAATAACAAAAGCATTGTGTAATGAGGAAAGAATTGAGTTAAGAGATAGTTTGGGAACATTTGAAACCAAAGTTCAAAAAAAGAGAGTATCTTTAAATCCAAAAACTCTTGAAAAAGTTGAAGTTCCTGAAAAAAAAAGCATTATGTTTAAATGTTCCAAAGAATGGAAAAAAAAGATAAATGAATAAAAATAAGATTTTTGTCGCTTGCGATACAACAAAAATCAAAAAGATAAATGAAATAATTCATAAAACAAAAAATTCGAAGATTGTTTTTGGTTATAAATTTGGTCTTGAATTCATAAATTCTAAGAATGGTAGAAATTATTTATCAAAATTAAAAAATAAAATTACTTTTTTGGATTTAAAATTAAATGATATTCCAAACACTTGTGTTTCAACAATAAAAGCAGTTAAAGATTTAAATGCGAATTATATAACTATTCATATAAGTTCAGGACTAGAGGCGTTGAAAGCTGTAAAAAAAATATCAGGAAAAACTAAGATTGTTGGAGTAACAACTTTAACTTCCTTGAGTCAAAAATCTCTTAAACAAATTGGCTATGATAAACAACTTAATTTATTAGTTGCTCATCAAGCAAAATTAGCGACGAAAGCAAAATTAGATGCTCTAGTATGTAGTGCTCGAGAAGTTAAATTTGTAAAAAAAATTTTTAAAAAAGAAATAATAACACCTGGTATAAGAATAAATAAAAAAGTAAATGACCAAAAAAGAACTATGACACCAATTAATGCTTTTAAAAGTGGAAGTAACTGGTTAGTAATTGGTAGACCTATCACAAAAGGAAATATTAAAAAAAATATTTATAAATTGATTAATCATTTGTATAATGATTAAGGGAACAAAAATTTGTGGTATTTCTGATATAGAGACTTTAAACTATCTAATTAATCACACCTATCCACCCCAATTTATTGGTTTCATCACAAATTATAAAAAATCAAAGAGATATGTTGAATTTGAAAAATTAAAACAACTAATTAATTTAAAACCTTTAAATATAAATTTTGTATCGGTTTTAGTTGATCCTGAAGATGAAACTTTAGAAAAAATTAAAAATTTAAATTTTGATTACTATCAACTATATGATGTGAGCCCAGAAAGAACAAATTTTATTAAAAATAAATATAAAATAAAAATTATTTCAGCTTTAACAGTCGAAAATAAGAAAGATATTCAAAAACATAAATTATATAAGAATATATCTGATATTATTTTATTTGATGGAAAAGGTTATGAAAAATCGATTAGCTTTAACCATGAGTTTTTAGATATTATTCCAAAAAGTGTAACGAAAATGATAGCTGGCAATATAAGTGCTGATAATATCCCAAATTTAAAAAATACAGATTTTTATATTGATTTGAGTGGTTCATTGGAAAATAAACTAGGTAAAAAGGATTTACAAAAAATAGATTATTTTTTAAATATGATTAAAAAATATGAAACTTAAAAAAAAAATTCCATTAATTGATCAGCATGACAAATTTGGTATTTGGGGCGGCAAATTCGGAGGAAATTTTGTCCCTGAAACACTAAAAAAACCTATTCATGATTTAGAAACATTATTTGAAAAATTGAGGAAAAATAAAGATTTTATCAAAGAACGAGATAAGTATTTTAAAAATTGGATTGGCTCACCAACACGTTTCATAAAATTGAATAATCTAACAAATTATATTAGTGGAGCTCAAATTTGGGCTAAAGTTGTTTCAGATGCAAACGGAGGAGCTCATAAAATATATAATGCAACCGTTCATTGCTTATTAGCTAAAAGAGCAGGGAAAAAATTTATAGTAGGCGATACAGGAGCAGGTTATGCAGGAAAAATGTTGAGTATGGCAGCAAAAAAGTTTGGTCTTAAGTGTAAAATTTTTATGGGAGCAGTGGACATTAAAAGACAACAGCCAAATGTAAAAGCGATGAAAAGAAATGGAGCTGAGGTAATACCAGTCTACACGGGCAGTCAAACACTTGTAGATGCGGTTTCAGAATGTATGAGATATTGGGTGGCGAATTGTGATACAACAGCTATGTGCGTTGGTTCAACTGTTGGTCCTAATATTTTTGTTAAAATTTGTGGATGGAGCACAACTCAAATATCTAGAGAACTTAAAAATCAGTTAAAAGATGAGTTTAATTCTATTCCTACAAAATTAAAACTTTACAATTGTGTTGGTGGTGGTTCATCAAGTTATGGATTTTGGGCTGAGTTTTTAGACTATCACAAAAATCAGGTTGAATTAATTGGAGTAGAAGCAGGGGGTCCAAAAAAAAGTAAAAGACATGCTGCACCTTTAACTTATGGATCAAAACTTGGAATACTTCACGGAGCTGCACAATATGTAAATCAAAATAGAGAGGGACAAATTGAGGAAACTGAATCTATATCGGCAGGTCTTGATTATCCGGGAGTATCTCCATTACATTGTTTTTTGAAAGATGTTAAAAGAGCTAGATATACGGCTGCAAGTGATGAAGATGCACTTAACGCATATAAAATAGTCTCAAGATTTGAAAATTTGAAGCCATCGCTAGAGCCTAGTCACGCATTTGCCGTTGCAATAAAAGAAGCAAAAAAATTCAGTAAAGAAACAATAGTAGTTGTTAATAGTTGTGGGGACGCCCACAAAGATAAAAATATTTTAAAAAAAAGGCTAGGAAAACAATATGAATAGTTCAATCAGTTTTGCATTTAGAAAGGCAAAAAAAGAAAATAGAACTGCTTTATTGACTTATACTGTAGCTGGGGACAATTCAAAAAAAACTTCACTGAATATTTTGAAATCTATATCAAAAAATGTTGATATATGTGAACTTGGATTTCCACACAATACGCCAATCGCTGATGGGGGACAAATACAAACTAGCGCTTATAGAGCAATTAAAAATGGCATAAATTTCAATCAGATATTTAAAATAGTTAAAGATTTTAAAAAATATAAATTTTCTAAACCATTAATTTTGATGGGTTATTATAATATGATTTACCAATATGGTGAAAATAAATTTTTAAGAAGCTGTAAAAAATCTGGTGTAGATGGCATTATAGTTGTTGATCTTCCTTGGCCTGAAAATAGAATATTTTCAAAAAAATGTAAAAAAAATGATATTAGTTTTGTCCAGCTTATTTCCCCAACAACCTCATATGAAAGAGCAAAAAAAATTATTAATGACTCTCATAATATGATTTATTATATTTCTATGCTTTCAACAACTGGTGGAAAGTTAAAAATATCACCGAGAGAAATACTATCAAAATACAAAAAAATAAAAAAAATTAACCCCAAAAAAAACTGTGTAATAGGTTTTGGTATTACAGAAAAAACAATTGCGAAACTAAAATCGGCTGATGGTTTAGTGGTTGGTAGCGCTATTTGTAAGGAAATAACAAAAAGCCTGGGGAAAAGACAAAATCCTGTCACAAATGTGGTTAAAACTGTTATAAATTTAAAAAATAAAATTTCATGAATTGGATTAATAAAATAAAAAAGTTTGGTGAAAGTATAAAAAGAAATATTGACAAAAAATTTCCTACTAAATCTGAAAGAGAGTCAAGTGCTTGGACGAGTTGTTGCAAGGGTCCAATATTAAAAACAGAACTAGAGAATAACCTATTTGTTTGTCCAGTTTGTAATAAACATCATAGAATTAGTCCAACTCAAAGGTTTGATATAATTTTTGGAAAAAATAATTATCAAATACTACAAACACCTATTCCTCAGGATGATCCTCTAGGATGGGTCGATACCAAATCTTACAAAGATAGACTAAAAGATGCTAGAAAGAAAACAAGACAAGATTGTGCAGTGCTTATTGGAAAAGGAAATTTAAACGGATTAGAAATAACATTTGGTGCAACAAATTTTGATTTCATTGGTGGCTCAAATGGTGCCGCAGAAACAGAGGCTATCATTTATGGAGTACAACACGCTATAGATAATAAAAATCCATTTGTTTTTTGGCCGTGTGGTGGTGGCCAAAGGATGTTTGAAAGTGCAATAGCTTTGGCTGGAATGACAAAAACAACTCTAGCAATAAATGAACTTAAAAAAAACAACTTACCTTATCTTGTCTGTTTTACAGATCCAACTGCGGGAGGTATAACTGCAAGTTTTGCAATGTTAGGTGATATTCAATTTTCTGAACCTGGAGCTTTAATTGCTTTTGCTGGTCGAAGAGTAGTTCAAGCAACAGTTAAAGAGGAACTGCCGCCAGATTTTCAAACAGCAGAATTTCTTTTAAAACATGGATTTGTAGATAGAATTGTAGAACGAAAAAATTTAGCAAAAGAAATAAGTTTGATATTATCAATATTGCTAAACAAAAATTCTGGAGTAAATTCAATTAATAATGAACAATCTTCAGAACTTAATATCAAAACTAGAGAAGCATCATAAGCGCAAAATTGATTTAACTCTAGATAGAACCTTTAGCCTTTTAAAGAAACTAGGAAATCCACAAAATAAACTTAAAAATGTGATTAATGTAGTTGGTACAAATGCCAAGGCAAGCATGTCATTTAGTCTTAAATCAATTTTAAATAAAGCTGGATTTAAATGTAATTTATACACTTCTCCACACCTTCAATCTTTTACTGAAAGATTTATTTGTGATGATAAAGAAATAAAAGAAGAAGAACTTGTTGAAATTTTAAACTATGTAGAAAAAATTTTAGGTAATGATAATGCAAGTATTTTTGAAATTTTAACTTGTGCATTTTTAAAATATGCAGAAAACTATAAAAATAATGTAAACATTATTGAAGCAGGACTTTTCTTTCAATTTGATAGCACTAATGTTTTTAAAAATAATCTTATGACTCTAATCGGAGTAATACATACAGATCATTTGCATTGGTTAAAAAATAAAACGATTGACGGAATTATATATGAAAAAACATCAAAACTTCTAAATTCGAATATATTTATTAATAAACAATTGAATGAAGAAATAAGAGTAAAAATAGAGAAAGCTCTTATAAATAACTCTTCTAATAAATTTTTTTTTGGGAAAGATTTTAACATTTCAAAGCAAGCAAATGGTTTTATTCATTATCAGGACGATATGGGGGAAATTATACTTCCAGAACCAAATCTACTGGGGGATCATCAGATTTATAATGTAAGTACATCTATAGCAGCATCAAGAAAGATATTTAATGTTAATGATGAATATATAAAAAAAGGTATCACTAATATTGAGCTTAAAGGAAGATTGCAGGAATTACACTCTGGTAAATTAAAAAATATTTCTGGCAAAAATAGATTAATTATTGATGGAGGTCACAATGAAAGTTCCAGTATATCTATTTCTAATTGGATAAAACAACAAAAACAA
>MDSZ01102371.1_pt1 | contig 12656 bp, 16 predicted proteins | sample 811201 | NCBI WGS metagenome assembly MDSZ01 (sample SAMN05326647, study PRJNA326480) | marine metagenome | isolation source: seawater | place: Indian Ocean: North | collected 2010
TTCTCGATAAATTAAATTTAGCAGATTATTTTATTGTTTCAAAAGCAGAAAAAGAATTGTCAAATAATAATGATATAAAGATTGAAGTAAAAAAAGCCTTAGGACAAAAATGTGAAAGATGTTGGAAAATTTTAGAAAAAAAATGTGAAAGATGCTCGAAAGTTCTCCAGTAAAATAGAAAGTCAATATTTTGATTGATCTTAAAGAAATAAAAAACAAAATAGCTAAAAAAGAAAATGTTTATTTTTTAATAATTATTTTTCTGATTTTTAGCATTGACAGATATTCAAAAATTAAAATTATAAATAATTTTAGCGGTACCAGTTTTTATCTAAATGATTTTTTGAATTTAAATTTATTATGGAATACAGGTATAGGCTTTGGAATTTTAAGTTCAACTACAGGTTATATTTATAACTCTATTTCATTATTGATAGGATTGATTGTGATCTTCTTATTATTGTTTTCTTTAAGATCTGATAACTTTGATAAAGTAATATTCGCAATGATAATTGGAGGTGCTTTAGGAAATTTTTACGACAGATTGGTTTTTAAAGCTGTTCCAGATTTTATCGACCTACATTATGGTTCATTGCATTGGTTTACATTTAATATTGCTGATATTTTTATTACTATCGGTATTATAGGATATATTTTAAAAGGAATTTTTATAAAAAACTAATATGAAAAAATTTATTCTTATAAATCTGGTTTCAATTATTCTATTTTCTTGCTCTGGGTTACAGGATGCAGCGAAAGTATTAAGAAACGAAAAAATAAAATCAACTGATGAGTTTTTAGTAAAAAAAAAGGAACCCTTAGTTTTACCACCAGATTTTAGTGAAATACCAGAACCTGGGACTTTAAAAAATAAAAAAACTGAGGAAGATGAAAATAGAATTAAAAAAATTTTAAAAACAACAAATAAAAGTTCCTCAAATGATAAAAAAAAATCTTCTACAGAAAAGTCTATAATTGATAAGATACGTCAGTGAAAAATAAGAACTTAACGCTTAAGAATAGTATACCGAATAATAATTTAAAAAAAAATTTATCAGCTAAGTATTTAACTAAAATTAAAAAAATTGAAGTTGAAATCTTAAAATTATTTAAAAAGCCTAATAATATTTATTATCTTTTAAATCAAAATTTTAAATTTAACTTTAATTTGAGGGAATTAGAGAAGTTTAAAAACTATAAAAATATAGCAATCATTGGAATGGGAGGTTCAATCTTAGGATCAATGGCAATTCACAATTTTTTAAAAATAAAAATAAAAAAAAAACTATTTTTTTTCGATAATATAAATCAAGATCAAATTTTTAATTTTAAAAAAAATATAAGAAATGACCAAACACTATTTTTAGTAATTTCAAAATCCGGAAACACCATAGAGACAATAGTAAACTTTCTAGCATTAACAAAAAAAATTAAAAAAAAACAAAAAAATTTAATTTTAATATCTGAAAGAAAAAACAATATTCTTTTCGAAATAGCAACTAAATTCAATTTATTTTATGTGGAACATAAAGATTATGTAGGAGGAAGGTATTCAATTTTTTCTGAAGTAGGTATCTTACCATCCTATCTGATGGGTCTTAATATTAAAAAACTGCAAAAAAATTCGAAACGTTTTTTATTTACAAAAGAGAAACTTTTTTTAAGAGCTAGTTGCTTAAAAATTGCAAACTTGATTAAACAAAAAAAATTAAAAAGTTTAATTTTTTTGAATTATTCACCTGAACTTGAAGATTTTTTATATTGGTGTCAACAATTGATTGCTGAAAGTTTAGGAAAAAAGAATTATGGATTATTGCCAATGATTTCTAACGTACCTAAAGACCATCATAGCTTGTTACAGCTTTATTTGGATGGTCCAAAAGATAAACTGTTTTATGTATTTAGCACTGATATTAATTTAGGAGTTAATATAAATGTTGGAGAAATTTCAAAAAAATTAAATTATCTCAGAAATAAAGATTTATTTGAGGTGAAAAAGGCTCAGAAAAAAGCATTGATTGAAACTTTAAAAAAAAACAAAATGCCCTTTAGAGAGTTTAAAATAAATAAAATTGATGAAGAGGTTCTGAGTGAACTTTTTTCCTATTTTATATTAGAAACTTCAATAATTGGTAAATTGATTGATATAGACCCTTTTAATCAGCCTGCAGTGGAGCAAGTAAAAAAAAATACCATGAAATTCCTCAAATAAACTTCGCAAATAAAATCTTTGACCTCCCATACTTGCGTATCATTATTAAATTTAGCATTCCGTCTAAATTATCAACTTTATCATTTTCTCTATGAATAATAATAATATGTTTTTTTTTATAAAAATTACTTGTCTTAATCTTTTTTAGATCTTTAGTATAATTATCATCTGCATAGGGAGGATCTAAAAAAAAAATATCATATTTTCGATTTATATGATTTTGTAGTCTTTCAATATCTTCGTGAATTACTTTTGTTTGACTCATCAAATTTAATTTTGTTAAGTTCTTTTTTAATAAATTGATAACTTCATTATCTTTCTCAAAAAAAGTTACTGTTTTTGAACCTCTTGAAATACATTCTATTCCAAAAGATCCGATACCAGAATAAAGATCCAAAACATTTGAGTTTTTTAATATTATTTCAAAACGGTTTGAATGATTCAATATATTAAATATACTCTCCTTAACTGAGTCTCTCAAAGGCCTAGTAAACTTTGACTTTAGAAATTCCAGATTTCTGCCTTTAAATTTTCCACCAATAATTCTCATTTTCTATCAATAATCTTCCAACCTATATCATTCCTAAAAAATCCATACTTCCATTTAATATTTTTAATTATCCTAATTATTTTTTTTCTCATTAAAAAAAAATTATTACCAACTAAAGAGATATTTAGAACTCTTCCTCCATTTGATAAAATTTTATTATCAATAATTTTAGTCCCTGCATGAAAAATAAAAGAATTTTTATCGGTTTTTATTTTTCCTAAATTTTTAATCAATTTATTTTTTTTATAATTTCCCGGATATCCTTTAGAACATAGTACTATCGTCATACATTTTTCTTTTCGCCATAGAATATTTGTGTTTTTGATATTATTTTTTATAGTATTCAAAATTATTTCGACAAGATCAGTTTTTAATCTAGGTAAAATTACTTGACATTCAGGATCTCCCATTCTCACGTTGTACTCTATCAGATAAGGTTCATTTTTTTTTTATCATTAAACCGACATATAAAAAACCTTTATAGGGTTTTCCTTTTCTCTTTAGTTCAATTAATGTAGGTCTTACAATTTTTTCAATAACTTTTTTTTTAACTTCTTTATTTACAATTGGCGCTGGAGAATAAGCACCCATACCACCTGTATTAGGCCCTAAATCTTTTTCTTTGACACGTTTATGATCCTGAGCTGTTCCAAAAAACTTAAAGTTTTTATTATCTACTATCAAAAAAAAACTAGCTTCTTCTCCTTCTAAAAATTCCTCTATAACTAATTTTTTTGATGACTTAAATTTTCCATTAAATATCTCTGCAGAAATTTTAAGAACTTCTTTTTTATTTTTGCAAATTGTCACCCCTTTTCCTGCTGCAAGACCATCTGCTTTTAACACTAAAGGAAAACTTGAAATTTTTAAAAATTCTTTGACTTGATTTATAGATTTACAAATCTTAAAATTTGCAGTAGGAATATTTTTTCTCTTACATAATTTTTTCATAAAAGCTTTAGAACCTTCAAGTCTTGAAGCAAATTTATTGGGACCAAATACTTTTATTTTTTTTTTATCAAGAAAATCTACTAAACCCCTAACTAATGGTTCCTCGGGTCCCACAACAACAAAATCTATTTTAAAATGCAAGATAAGTTTATAAATTTTTTTGAAATCTAATATATCAACTTCAATATTAGTAGCAATTTTTGACGTACCAGCATTACCTGGAAAACAAAAAATTTTTTTTGACAACTTAGACTCATGTAATTTATGACATAAAGCGTGTTCTCTACCGCCACTTCCTATTAATCCGATATTCATAAAAGATGTTATAATGTATAATTTAATCATGAATGAAACAAAAGCTAAACTTCTTTACAAACATAATACTTTTGAAGTAATTGAGGAAGGAGATTATGTATTGTGCGCCGTTTCAGGAAAAAAAATTTATTTGAAAGATTTAAATTATTGGAATGTAGAGTTCCAAGAGGCTTATTATTCGCCAATAGAAGTGGATATTAAATTTAAAAATAAAAAATGATTCTTTTACTACTTCCATCTATTATGTGTCCAAATCCATTGGCCTGGATTCTTAGAAATCATTTTTTCTAAAACCTGATTTAATTTTTGAGAAAGTTTAATTTTTTCACTAAATTCATTTGTATTTATTTCCTGATAAAACTCTAATACAAATTTATTATCCCTTGTTCTCCGAATGAAAACAGGGACAATTGATAGATTATATTTTAAAGCAAGTTGAGCAGGTAAAGTAGTAGTTAATGCTGGCTTTCCAAACAAGTTAACTTTAATACCCTCACTCACTCTTTGATCTATCATTAAAGCAATGCTAAAGCCTTTTTGAATATATTCTATAGCCTCTCTAACACCTTTAATACCTTTTTTAATTTGATGTTTACAAATAAATTTCTTTCTTAAAAACTCCATAAATGGATTTAAAAAAAAATTATTCAAAGGTCTATAAATTGTGGCTAAAGGGATACCTTTTTTAGTAATTTCCATTGACATTAATTCAAAATTTGCGAAATGTCCTGAAATAAATATAACAGGTTTCTTTTTTTCAATTACCTTATTTAAATTTTCTTGACCAATTATTTTAATATGTGAAGAATTTTTTTTATAATAATCTAAAAAAACATATTCAATGAACGTTATCCCATAATTCTCCCACATATCAGAAATTATTTCTTTTTTATTTGAACTCAAGATTTTTTTTGAAAATATATTTAAATTATTTTCAATAATTAATTTAGATTTAAACATTGGTGCAAATAATTTAAATATCGAGGTAGATAAAATTCTACTTAAATTAAGACCTATTATCTTTGCAAGGATAAAAAAAATATAAATCAAAAAAGCTTGAAAAAAATATTTTATAGTTCTAAACATAAATTTTATTTATCAAATCAATTAATTTATCTTTATTTTCTATCCTCAAATTTACTTTGATATAATTTAGTTCATTGATATTAAATTTTTTAACTTTAAATAAATCTTTTTCCGTCATTACAATCTTAAGTTTGTTTTCTTTTGCATAATTTACAATACTTAAAATTTCAGATTTTTTGAATTGATAGTGATCAGGAAAACTCATTTTCTTTTCTATATTTAAATCATTTTCAATAAGTAGATCGAAAAAGTTTTCAGGGTTTCCTATACCAGCTAAAGCTAATAATCTTTTACTTTTCAACTCATCAACATTTTGCACGTGATAAGTTGAATAAAAGACATTTAAGTTTTTATTAATTCTAAAGATTTTTTCTTCGAAATCTTTATTTTTTAATCCGTTAATGATTAAAATATTTGCTGATCTTAAAGAATTCAAGCTATCCCTAAGAGGACCGGATGGTATCACAAGTCCGTTTCCAATTAATTGTTTTTGATTAAAGCAAACAATATTTAGGTTTTTTTTGATTCCGTAATCTTGAAATCCATCATCTAATATCACACTATCAAATCCTTTTTTTTCAGCCTCTAGTATTGCTTCAGATCTTGATTTATTAATAATAAGATTTTTGAAATATTCACGAATTAAATCATATTCATCTTCATGATTTTTATAAAATTTTCTAACTATTGATGGATTTCTTTTCATCTTACAAAGTTCATTTGCCAAAAGTATAGCTGCTGGTGTTTTTCCTGTACCTCCTAAATATATATTTCCGACGCAAATTATTGGAATATTGAAATTTTTGCTTTTAATAATCTTTTTTTTTAAATAAATAATAATTCTTATTAACAAGCTTATTGGGGTTAGCAAAAAAGAGAAAAAACCTTTCTCCTGATCCCAAAATTTTGGTTTATTTAATATCATTTGATAAAAATTCGTTAATTTTACTCATATTTTCTTCTAAGGTTTTATTTGAAGTTTTATTCATAAATGCCGCGAAAGAATTAATATCTTTTTCTCCATGTTTAAGGTCTTCAAATAAATTTTCAATCAGTTCATCTAAATTAGAAATTTTTTTTGCAATGTTTTGTTTACTTAAAATTTCGTATATTTCTTCAAAGTTGTAGACAAATGGCCCATGGTAAATTTTACATCCTAATCTTGCTGCCTCTATTGGATTTTGCCCCCCAACATGTCTCAATTTTTTTATCATAGATTTGCCTATAAAAACGCTTTTTGCAAAACGATAATAATTTGATAACTCTCCGTAAGAATTAATAATAATTACTCCATTTGTTAAAGTAATAGTGTCGTCTTTATTTATTATCTGACAATCTAAATTAAAATTTTTACAAAGATTTCTTATTTCTTTTACTCTATCTGTATGTCTAGGAGCTATAATAGTAAAAACACCTTTGATACGTTTTTTTAACTCCAAGTGAACTTTGAGACAAAACTCATCCTCGCCTCTGTGTGTACTTGCAGCAAACCATATCTTATTTTGAGTTAGAAAATTTTCATTCAAAGTATTTTTTTTTATAGACGATGAATTTTTGATAAATTTCAAATTTCCCAAATAAAAAACCTTTTTTGCTTTAAACTTTTCTAAATATTTTTTCGTTTCATAATTTGACGCAAGACATAAATCAAAAGAGTTAAAAACTAATTCAGCAAATTTTTGTATTTTAAGCCATCTTTTAAAAGTTTTTTTTGTTAGTCTTGCATTAATTAATGCTAAAGGTATTTTATTTTTTTTCGCATAAAAAATAAGATTAGGCCATATTTCTGAGTCAATCAGTATGATTGCACTTGGACTCCATAATGAAATAAATTTCTTTATTACAAAATCAACGTCCACTGGAAAAAATCTGTGATGAGAATTTGGGGTTTTTTCAAGTTCAGTCTTTGCTAATTTGGCAGAACTTAAAGTTACAGTGGTTATTAAAAATTCTAAATATTTATTTTTTTTATTGAGATATTCTATTATAGGGATAATACTTTTAAATTCACCAACACTAGCTGCGTGAAACCAAATAAGTTTTGATTTTTTATTTTTACTAATATTAAAATATGATGGGAATAATTTTTCTTTGTATCTTTCTTTATCTTCTTTATTAGTAAGTCTTCTAAAAAAAATTACTAGAATAATTAATGGGTATAGAAGGGTGATTATAACTCTATATACAAGCATCATTTCACTTATCTAAGTTGTTTTTTATATAATGAATTATATTCTTCACAATTTTTTAATAAATTATCATGATTTCCTGAGTCAATTATTTTACCGTTTTTGAAAACAAATATCTGATCTGCATTATGTATCGTAGAAAGTCTGTGAGCAATCACTATAGTAGTTCTATTCTTAATTAAATTATTTATTGCATTTTGAACAATCCTTTCTGACTCTGCATCAAGAGCTGAAGTTGCTTCATCTAAAAGAATAATTGAAGAATTTTTAATTATGGCACGAGCAATTGATATTCTTTGTTTCTGACCACCAGATAGTTTCACGCCGTTTTCTCCCACTAAACTTTCATATTTATTTGGGAGTTTATTAATAAACTCATCTGCAGCAGCAAATTTACATGCATTTTCAATCTCTAATTGCGTCGCATCAGGATTGGCATAAGCGATATTATTTTTAATTGATGTATCAAAAAGTACAATATCCTGACTAACTAAAGCCATGTGTTTTCTTAATGATTTTAACTTTACCTTAGAAATATCTTGATCATCAATTTTAATTTTTCCAACTTGTGGATCATAAAATCTTGGTATTAAATTGATTATGGTGCTTTTGCCAGCACCACTTTGTCCAACTAATGCTGAAATTTTACCACCCTCAATTTTCATATTAATATTCACCACTGCTTTTTCGTTTGTGGTCTCATATCTAAAATCCACTGCATTAAATTCAATGTTGCATTTTTTGATTTCTAAATCTGATAACTTATCCTCATTTTTAATTTGTATTGGTTTATCTGTTATAGAAAAAATTCTTTTAGCAGCTGCGGCTCCTTGGTAGATTGCCATGTTTATTGTAGCTAATGATCGTATCGGTTGATAAGCCAACATCATCGCTGCTAAAAATGAAAAAAAGTTATTTACCTCAAGTTCGCCTGCATTTATTAATTTTCCTGAATAAAAGATAAAACCAGCTATCATAAATCCAGTTAAAGTTTCCATAATAGGACCTGCTCTTATTATGAGTGATCCCATACGTATATTCTTGTTTACAAGCTGATTAATTGTTTCATCTGAATTTTTTTGTTCGATTTCTTCTTTCTGATAAATCCTAATTATTTTTGATGCTCTGAAGATATCTGAAAAGAAGGAGATTAATTTACCCGAAACCTCACTTGCTTGCTTTGTAGCCTTTCCTACTTTTTGACCTAAGTTTTTGGCAAATCCTGCAGCTAAAGGAATCATTATCACAGCAAAAAGTGCTAGTTTCCAATTTTGATAAAACATCAATCCAACTAAAAACATAATTGACAAACTATCTTTCATTATGTTCAAGACTGCAGTTCCTACTAAATTATGAATTTGACCAGCATCAAACATTATATTTGATATATATTTTCCTGAATGGCGAGAATCTAAAGTTTGAATATCTGAAAATAAAATAGTTCTAGCTATTTTTTTTTGTATTTCTCCCGCGATAAGGTTTCCAATTTTTAAAATATTTAGTCTGGCGTAGAACAATGAAATTCCCTTTGTTCCAAATGCTGCTATAATACCAATCGGTATTAACCAAGCTAATGTTTGATCTTTCTCGACAAATATTTTTTTCACTGCTGGATCTAAAAGCCAAGCAGTAGCTGATGTAGAAGCAGCCACTAAAACTGAGAGAATTAAACAAAAGAAAATTGTTTTTAAATGATATTTAACATAGTCATTAAACAACCTTCTTAAAATTATTTTTAATTCTTTAAATTCCATATTTTATAATAAAAAGATTGATAAAAACAGAATTAGTCCAGATAAGTTATTTACCTTAAAAGCTTTCAAACAACTCAATTGGTTTTCTTTTTTAAAAATTTTTAATTGTAGAGCTAAAGTTATAAAAAACATAAATAAAAAAAAGGAAAAAAAATTTATACCTATGTTTTTGAAAAAAAGAATACTTATCAATAATGCATTTAAAAAATAACATATAAATACAAATAACTTTATATTTTCTTTAAATTTAATCGAGGTTGATTTTAAACCTATAATTTCATCATCAGACATATCTTGAGCCCCATAAATCGTGTCATAGCCCAATGTCCAAAATATGGCTGAAAGATAAAGAATTAAAATATCGGAAGATATTTCAAGATTCATTGAAGTCCAAGCCATGATTAATCCCCAATTAAAAGTTATACCTAGAAATAATTGGGGCCAATAAGTAATTCTTTTCATAAATGGATAAGAAAAAGCGAGTAACATAGAACTTAATCCTAAAACAATTGTAAATAGATTAAATTGTAATAAAATTAAAAATGCCACTCCGCATAAAATTACAACGTAAAAAAATGCGTGCAGTACTGTAATTCTATTAGATGCTATAGGTCTTAACTTTGTTCTTCTTACTTTTTTATCAAAATCCTTATCTACAATATCATTAAAAATACATCCTGCACTTCTCATAAGCAGTGCACCAAAAAAAAATAAAATAAAATAGTAGATGAATAAATTTATGTTTTGATTAAATTTGTAGCCATATGCTAAACCCCAAGCACATGGCCAAAATAAAAGCATATATCCAATAGGTTTATTCAATCTTGTTAAATCAACAAAAATTTTAAAATGCTTCATGAAATATTACTTGTAAATATCAAACAGTATCTTCATAATCAATTTGATTCGATATGGACATAGATTATACAGTAGCTGCGCTTATGTTTCCGGCAATACCACTAATGATGACAATGTATAGCAATCGTTTCCATACTTTAAGTGCTTTAATTAGAAAGTTACACGACCAATATACTTTTGAGAAAAAAGTTCCTCCAGAATGGGAAAATCAACTTCATGTTTTAAATAAAAGGACAAATTTTCTTAAATTTGTAATGGGATTTTCTGCTTTTGGCTTTTTATTTAATATGCTGACGGTATTGCTTTTATATTTAGATCTTACAATTTACGCAAGACTAAGTTTTGCCATGTGTTGTTTATGTATGATTTTTTCAATCTTTTTATTTCTGCAAGAAATTAGACTTTCAAATGAAGCATTAAAATTCCATCTTAGCGATATGGACTCAATGAAAAAAGATTTATAAACTAATTTTTTAATGAATTTTTTTTAAATAAAGAAATTCCCTCCCTCACTTTATGATTGTAAGAAGATTTAAACGTATCTAATTGCCAGCCTTTCATCCTAGTAATAATATCTTTAAGGTTTTTTAGTTTCCAATTGTTGGTGGTGCTTTCATTTTTCCATAATTTTTTTTCTTCATTAGTTCTAGCGCAACCGTAACAATACCCAGTTACAGGATCAGTTTTACATATACTTATACAGGGTGAAACTATTTTTCTATCTATCACGGTACTAAAATCGCCGGGCCCGTTAATTTTCTTGATTCTAAGTCAGTATGAGCTGAACTAGCATCAGCAAGATTATATTTTTTTGAAATTCTTACTTTAATTTTTCCAAATTTAACTTTTTCAAAAATCTCATCTGCTCCTATCTGAAGTTCTTTTCTATTGGTAAAAAAATGAGCTATAGAAGGTCGTGTTAAAAATAAACCCTTAGGTTGGATATCTTTAAATACGTTCACAGGTTCTAATGCTCCTGAGGCATTTCCAAAACTTACCATCATGCCTTTATTTTTGAGACAGCTTAAAGAACCTTGAAAAGTTGCCTTTCCCACACCATCAAAAACTGCAGGCACACCTTTATTTTTAGTAATTTTCATAACTTCTTTTACAAAGTCTTGTTTATTATAGTTTATTACGTAGGAGTATCCATTCTCTTCAGCGACTTTAATTTTTTCATCAGAACCAACTGTTCCGATAACTTTAGCCCCTATACTATTAGCCCATTGTACAAATATTTGTCCCACCCCACCCGCAGCAGCATGAAACAATACAGTCTCTCCAGCTTTTAAGTGATAGGTTTTAGTTAATAAATAATTAGTAGTTAAACCCTTTGTCATTAAAGTTGCTGCAAGTTCATGAGATATACCTTCAGGTATTTTGACTGCAATTTTTGAAGGTATGACTCTTTGTTGAGAATATGCGCCTAAGGGAACAGAAGCATATGCTATATTATCACCTTTATTAAATTCTGTTACTTTAGATCCTACCTTATCAATTTTACCAGCAGCTTCTAAACCTATGCCACTTGGTAATTTAATAGGGTACAAACCTGATCTATGATAAGTATCAATGTAGTTTAGTCCAATAGCATAATTTGTTACCTTTATTTCCTCTGGCCCTGGATCTCCAACCTCTACATCAAGAAGCTTTAAAACTTCCGGACCCCCACATTTACTGATGATAATAGATTTAGACATTTGACTTAAGCGTACTTTAACTTTTAGTATTTAGCAAACGTTCCGTTATTATAATCTTGAATAGCTTCAAGGATTTCTGCCTTATTGTTCATTACAAATGGACCACCTCTAGCGATTGGCTCACCAATCGGTTTACCAGCTATAAATAAAAATTCGGAATTTTTGCAAGCTATCACTTTTAGTTTACTTCCTCGCTCTAACAAAATTAAGTTTGAGTCGGCTGTTTTATTATGATTTTTTACTCCAATTTTTAACTCACCTTTAAGCAAATATATAAAAGAATTATGCCCCAAGGGTACATTACATTTAAATTCTTTTTCATCATGCAGAACTATATGAAAATAAATCGGATCAACATTATGATTTTTTTCAGGACCCTCAGCTTTTTCGTATTTACCTGCAATTACTTTTATAATTTTTTCACTGTCTTTATGTACTCCAAGTTCATTTCCTTTAATGTAAAGATATTCGGGCTTGTTTTTTTTCATTTTAGCGGGCATGTTTATCCAAAGTTGAAAGCCTAATAGCTTACCATCTTTCATAGCAGGCATTTCAGAATGAATTATTCCCCTTCCAGTTTTCATCCACTGTACATCTCCGGATTTCATAATCCCTTTAGCTCCAGTGCTATCTTGATGTTCAAATTCTCCGTTCAACATATAAGTAACAGTTTCAATTCCTCTATGAGGGTGAGGGGGAAAACCCGCAACATAATCATCTTTATTTTCAGATCCAAATTCGTCAAGCATCAAAAATGGATCAATGTAATCTGCTTCTGGAGTTCCTATGCTTCTTTTTAATTTTACCCCCGCACCATCTGAGGCGTTTAAGGCTTTAATAATTTTTTTTACTTCAATTTGAGACATAAGAATATTTATAATGAAAGTTTAAACTATATCAAGTAGCTGTGTTAAATTGTTGATTTCATTTTTTGGTTGAAAATCGAGGATATCGAATACAGTGTTATTTCTATTAACCCAAATGGAATTATAACCATAGTTTCCACCTCCGGAAACATCCCATGTATTTGCACTTAAAAAA
>MDSZ01195013.1_pt1 | contig 12654 bp, 4 predicted proteins | sample 811201 | NCBI WGS metagenome assembly MDSZ01 (sample SAMN05326647, study PRJNA326480) | marine metagenome | isolation source: seawater | place: Indian Ocean: North | collected 2010
AGGTACAAATAATACAACAAAAGCTTTTGCTGATAATGAAGTTCTCACACTAAGAACTAGAACAGGTGCAAGCTTTATAGTCGCCGCAAATACAATTACATCTAGCTCTACTGGTTTAGGTACAAGAGCATCAGTGTCAGATGGTATTATTTTTCATAAAGGACATTTTGTTAGAGTTGGCGCACAAAGTCATATTGTAGATAAGTATAGCACTCGCCCATCTAAGAAGGTAGGTTTTCAAACAATAGAAACATTAGTTGATTCTAATATCGATAGTAGTTTAACAGACAATGCATCAGGTTCAACTAACTTTGCCGCCCCTGGAGCTGACAGATTAAAAATGTTACCTACTCTTGCATCAAGAGTTACTGGTGCCGCCAACACAGCAACATTTTTTACAATTGCTGAATTGAAAGATGGTATACTTATTCGAAACAATAAAGAGACAATGTACTCGGATATTGGTAAACATATCGCTCAGAAATTTCATGAAACTCATGGCAACTATGCAACTGAGCCATTTACAATTCGTATACGTGAGCATCTAAAAGAAGATAATAATTTAGGTAGATATAATGTAGATGAAGGTGGCGATTCAAATAAACTTGTAGCAGACGTAGACAAAGGTATAGGTTACGTGAATGGACAGAAAGTTCAATTGATAGCACCCACACCATTAGAGATAGATAAAGCAACAGACTTCACAACAAGAGATGCTAGAGTTTTAACACAGACTTTTGGTAATTTTGTTTTCATTGATGAAGTTGTTGGTACTTTCGATTTTCAAGGACTTAGAGAAATTGCATTACATGACGCCGCCGCTAACGCAATATCTAGTAGAACTTTTGGTACTACAACTGCCGCAGGAAATGCAATAGGTTCTGCTAAAGTAAGAGGCTTTGAATATCACTCAGGTACAATGGGAACATCAACAGGACAATTTAAGTTATTTTTATTTGATATTAGAATGAATGCTGGTAAGAATTTTGCAGATGTACGTTCAGTATTCGAAGCAGAAGCAACACATAACACAGTAGCAGATATTGTTCTCACAGGTGGTAATGCTGTTCTACAAGAACCAAGTAATAATCTATTAGTACTACCATTCTCAGCATTAGGAACAAAAACTCTTAAAGACTCGTCTAACAATGTTGATACACAATTTGTTTTTAGAACAGAAAAAACAGTTACATTTACACCTTCAGGTCCATCATTAACTGCAACAGTTACTGCAAATTCAGCACATGCTGGTGGTGTAGAAACAATGAATGAAACTGGTAGTCCTTTGTCTTCTGACAATGAGAAAAAAGTTATCGTTGTATCTAAAGCAGAAGTAACTACTGTTCCAAAGAGTGGACACATCGTATCATATGGAACTAAAACAATAACTGGTGCTGGTGGTAGTAAATTTACAGAAGACTATCAAGCTGGTGATGTCATAAGAATAACAGATAGTACAAATCCTTTTACAGGTAGTTCAGGTACAGAAGATCATATAATAGGTAATATAGTTTCTGATACAGTTATAACAACTGTTGACAATATTAGTGCAACAAGAAGTGGACTAACTGTAGGAAGTAGTGGTGATAATGTTTCACATAGACAAGTATTTCCTAAAGGCTATATCTTTGACACTTCTGCAAATGGACAGATAACATCTACATCATCACAGCATAACATAAATCTACAACAAGCTAATGTTGCAAGTAGCTTTTCTGCATCGGTATATTTTAATGTTCTACGTTCAAGTGCAGTACAGACAGCAAAGACTGTTAAAAAGAGTAGATATATAAACATCAACACTCAAACTCATTCAGCAACAAAGTTTGGCCCTTGGAGTTTAGGTGTTCCAGATGGTTTTCAAATTGAAGCTGTATATCTAGGTGCTGATACTACATCAGTAACTACAAGTGATACAAATGTTACGAGTCATTTTATTCTTGACGATGGACAAAAAGATGATATGTATGATGTTGCAAAACTTGTGAAGAAGTCTACAAGTTCTCTGGATATAGAAGATAAAGCTATACTTGTCAAGTTCTCATTCTTTGAAAGAGATGCCTCACAAGGCATAGGTTTTCTATCTGTAGATTCATATCCTGTAAATGATAATATTGTAAGTTCATCAACTATTAAAACATTTGAAATACCTAAGTATACTTCACCTACAACAGGTAAAGTATTTGAACTACGTGACTCTATAGATTTTCGTCCTATCAAAGCAAATACATGTGAACCTACAACGACAGCTACAATTGCAGGTTCACCAACAAATCCAGGAGCAGAAAAGGCGGCACCTAACACATTCTCTATAGACTCAGATGGTGCTTATATGGTTGCACCTGATGAAAACTTTCAAGCAGATGTTCAACAGTATTTACCAAGAAAAGATAGAATTGTAATTACAGAAGAAGGTAAGCTAGAATCAATAAAAGGTGTCCCTGCACAAACACCAAAAGTACCTGAAGAAAAAGCAAACGCTATGACACTAGGTGTTTTAGATATACCAGTTTACCCATCTCTATCATCAAAAGTTGCAAGAGATAATAATAAACAAACATATGGTGTAAAACTCACGTTAGAGAATAACAGACGATATACGATGAAAGACTTGAGAGGTATTGATCAAAGATTGAAGAATGCTGAATACTATTCTTCTCTTAACGCCTTAGAAGCAAGTGTAAAAAACAAGCAACTGTTTAATGGTTCTGGTTTTGATAGATTTAAAAATGGATTCTTTGTAGAAAACTTTGATGGGCATAATCTATCTGACACTACGAAGAGAGGATATAGAGCGTCTATTGATAGAAATAAAAATCAGTTACGTCCTTACTTCAAGAGAAGAGACATTCTCATGGAGAAAGATAAGTCATTAACATCTACAAATGTTACACAGACAGGAAACTTACTTACTCTTTCTTATACTCATACACCATTTCTAAATCAAAATAAAGCAAGTAAGGCTAGAAACCCAGTTCAAGAGCTAACATTTAACTGGCAAGGTGAGATGACACTAGATCCACCTATGGACAATACACCTGATATTACAGCACTACCTGATATTCAAATGGACTTCTCAGGTATGTTCGATGCATTCGAACAGTTAGCCGCCGCCACAGGATTTACTGGTACTGATTGGGGTGGTTGGATTAATACTGACAATGCTCAAGTTACAAACATAACAACAGAGCAAAGTGGTTCAACAATATCTACTGTTGGTATTTTACAACAAGAGCAAATAAAACAAGGTATTCAAACAACCATCAGTCCTGCTAATCAAACTTTTAATATTGGTAACTATGTACAGCAAGTAGCAGTGAGAGAGTTCATGCGTTCAAGACTTATAAAGTTTACTGCACATGGTATGAAACCTAGCACAAAAGTTTATCCTTATTTTGATGATGAACAAGTTGGTGCTTTCACTACACCTACAAACTCTTCACACGCAAACACTGCCGCCGAAGGTAGTGCGTTGATTACAGACTCAGCTGGTTCAGTTCATGGTGTATTCAGAATACCTGATACAGATAATTTAAAATTCAGAATTGGTACAAGAAGATTAAAGCTACAAGACGTAGCTAATAATCAAGTTGCTTCAGACTTAATAACAACATCATCTTTTGCAGATTATACAAGCATACCTCTAACGATTACACAACGAGGCGCTTCTATGAATCTTGTGACACCACAAATCAAAACTGAAGATGTAACTGAAACACGAACTCAAACTTCTAGAGTTGTTCTTAGCACACGTACAGTAAATCCAGATCCTATATCACAGACATTCTCAGTCAATGAAGAACTATCTTCTGGTGTATTCATTACCAAAGTTGACTTGTACTTCTTTAGAAAAGCAAGTTCACTACCTATCACTGTGCAAATACGTGAAGTAGAAAATGGACACCCAACACCTAATGTTTTACCATACGCATCAAAAACATTATTCCCAGCATCTATTAATGCGAGTGATAGTTCTGCATCAACAGCAACAACATTTACATTTGACTCACCAGTATTTCTAAAGAACTACAAAGACTATTGTATTACAATAGTTCCTGCTGGTAATTCAGATGAGTATGCAGTATGGGTTGCACAGCTTGGTGGAAAAGATGTTGACACAGGTGAATTAATTGATAAACAACCAGGTGCTGGTGTTCTACTCAGTTCTGCAAATGATAAGACATACACACCCATTCAATCAGAAGACTTAAAGTTTCAACTTCACAGAGCAGAGTTTTCAAAAACTCAAGGTACTGTGTTCTTAGAAAATCCTGATAACGAATATATGACTTTTGATAATAAGGTTGGTACGTTTAATCCTGAAGAAAAGATACGTGCTGAATCTGTATTGACATTCTCTAATACTCAGACTGTATCAGTTGGACATGTTCTAAAAACACAAGCTACATCAGGTGCTAACTTTGCAAATGGTACTGTAAGATCGATTGTACAAAGCAGTGTGAGTGGACAAGTTACTGTTAAGATAGATGCTTTTAAAGATTTTCCTACAACAGCAAGTGCAAACACAAATAACATTTACATAAGTGGTAGTACAACGCATGGTGGTTGGGCTGGTAATACTACATCATTTACAGCAAATACAAATACTGGCTTTTTAGACTTTATTGATAATCTAAATGAAAAACTTACACTCAAGAACTCAACTTATTCAGGTCCTGTAAATGGTTTTGTACGAGGACAAGTAAGTGGTGCTTCAGCTAGAATACTTACCGCAGAAGATATTGTTAACAATGTGATGGTGCCAAAGATACCAGTTCTTAATGTAGCTAATACTTCTTCATCATTTTCAGTACGAACAGCAACAACTGCTGGTGTTATCGATACAAATTTTAGAAGTATGGATTTAGAAATTGAAAATCCTTTTACTGATAATATAAAAGCTGTTTTCAGTAAAGTAAATGAGGGTTCTCTAACAGCCGTGAGTGGTTCTAGAAAAACTCTTGTTGTTAGAGGATTTTTAAATACAACTGATTCTAAAGTATCACCAGTTGTAGATTTGTCAAGAGCTAATTCTTATATTTTAGAAAATGTTATTAACAATGATGCAACAAACGAAGAAACAAATGAAGTTGGTGACGCATTTACACGATACTTTTCTAAACCAGTTGAACTCGCTGATGGACAAGATGCTGAAGATTTAAGAGTGTACATAACAGCATATAAGCCTTCAGGTACAGATGTAAAAGTTTATGCTCAGTTATTATCATCTTCAGATGGTGAAGATCTTGCTGAAAAAGATTTCACTTTGATGACACAAGTTACTTCTACATCAGTCATTTCTGACACAGCCGATACAAATGACTTTAAAGAGTTTGAATTTACTTTAGGTAGTGCTTCCTCATTTACTGATAATAATGATAATCAAGCGAAACTAAATACAGGTGATAGTAATATAGTCACATATAGAACATCAAGTGGAGTTATTCATAAGACATATAAGACTTTTGCTTTTAAGATTGTTTTAACTTCAACTACAAGTGCAAGTGTTCCATTTGTGAAAGATTTGAGAGCTATAGCATTGCAGGTATAAGATGGGACTAAGTTGGGGTAAATCTAATGGAGAGTTATATAAAGTTGAAAACGAAGAAACTCTCAGAAGAGACAGCACAAACAGTGCCATACTTGAAACTGACATGAATAGTTTAGAATTGTATAGAAGAAGAAGAGAAATTGCAAAACAAAAAGATAAAGAGATACAAGAGATGAGAGAAGAAATTGCTAATCTAAAAGATCTTGTACAACAACTTATTAATAAAGAAGGTTAGAGATGACAGTAACCATAGCAAATACAAATCTTGCAGATAGTTTTAATACTTGGAGACTGAATACAAATTTAGCCGCCACAACTATCAGTAACAATGTTGTTACAGTATCAAGAACTGGTGCCGCCAGAGGTGGAACATCAAGAGGTGACGGACACATCAAAGGTACTTTTAGTGCTTTAAATTTCAGAACAAGTTCTCTAAGAGGTGGTAATACTACAAATGAAAGTGCAATAACTCTTCATTCTAATACAATAATAGAAGCTAGAACTTTTACTATAAATGCAAACACAGAGTTTACTGGTAATGTAAACTTCACTACAACAACTACAGATAGAATTATACTAGGTGACTTGTCACGTATTCGTGTAACAGGTGGTAACTCAGGAGACTTTCTACGTAAAACTGGAACAGATCAAATTACAGCCGCCGTTATGGGTTTGAGACAGTTAAATGATTTATCTTCTAACTCAGCACATCTTATTTTATCTTCTTCTAATACAGCTTTCTCAGAAGAACTAAACACACCAGACTTGAGATTTTCAGCAGGTACTGCTGGACAAGATAAGTTCAGAGTTTATGGTGATGGTGATGCTACAGCTGGAGACTCAGATTTACTAGTTCAGCTAGTAAGTACAGATGGTGATAGTAATTTAAAAGTACAAGATAGTGCAAACACTACTGCACACACATTTAGTGCAGATGGTACATCAATTCATACAGGTAGAATTACAACGGCAGGATTGACATCATCAGGATCAATATTACCTTCAGGTGGTTCAGTAAATATAGGTTCAGGTTCAGCTAAATTTGCAGATGGTAACTTTAGTGGTACAGTAACTACTGATAAATTATCTCTTAGTGCAACATCTGGTGATGGTGTTGATTCAGATATTGTACCTACAACTCATAACGCAAAAGATTTAGGTAACACAAACTTTCAATTTAGAAATGCTTTTATAGCAGGAACAACTGCATTAAATAATGTGACAGTAGCTGGTACTTTAGGCACAACAGGAAACTTAACAGCCGTAAACTTGATAGCAACTGGTGATGTTGATTTAGGTAATGCGACAACAGACACAATTACAGTAACTGGACAGTTTGATTCAGATTTAATCCCGTCTACAGATGATGCTAGAGATTTAGGCTCTTCAACGAAAAAATGGAAAGATTTATATGTAGATGGTGTCGGAAACATAGACGAACTCAAAGTTGCAGTTGGAAGTGGACAAGGTGTTTCTACTTCACTTATACCAAAAACAAATGCCGCCGGTAGTTTAGGTTCATCAACTAGACAATGGAACAATCTATTCGTAGATGGTACAGCAACTATAGATGATTTACAAATAGATAACAATGCTACATTTGGTGGTACAATCACTGCAACAAGTGGCACAGTTACTATAACAACTGGTGCTATAAGTGTAGCTAATATAACAACTCTAAACGTAACAGGATTATCAAGTTTAGATGGTGGTATTGATGTAGACGGAGCATTCACAGTCGCAGATGTTACTGGTAACATTGCAACTACAGGAACATTGACAGCTGGTGGACTATCAAGTTTAAATGGTGGTATTGCAGTAGATAGTACTGCTTTTACAGTTGCAGACACAACAGGTAATGTAGCCACAGCTGGTACTCTTACTGTCGCAGGAGCAACAACTCTAAACGGTGATGTCACACTTGGTAATGCATCAAGTGATGTAATTACAATGAATGGTACAATCGCTGGTAGTCCGAGTTATACAAGTTTAGCTATTTCTAACAATCTTGATATTGGAGATGGCTCTGGTTCTGATACTGTAACAATTCAAGCAGAAGTAGATTCAAATTTTATACCTGAAACTACAAAGACACATAACATTGGCTCAACAGCTAAAAGATGGAATAATATGTTTGCAACAAACTTAGTTGCTAACAATGTTACATTAGGTGCAACTGGTGAGGGACCTGGTAACTCGTTCACTATAAATGGCGACATAACACTAAATGGTAACTTAAATCAGTCAAGTGGACAAGTTGTATCAGCACCAGCTGGTACGTTTACTACCACTACTGTTTCAACATTACTCAATGTTACTGGTAATGCAGACTTAGGTAGTGATGCAAGTGACACAGTTACAATAAACGGTGTTGTAGATTCAAATATTATTCCAAGTGGTACAAGAGAATTAGGAAGTTCAAGTTCGCCATGGGAAAAACTACATGTAAATGACATAGACATAAAAGATGATTTAGATGTAACTGATGCTTTAAATGTAGGTGGTGATGCCTCCATAACAGGATCAGTAACTGGTGGATCTCTATCAATATCAGGTGCATCAAGTTTAGTGGGTGATGTTGACATTGATGGACAATTGACAAGAGATGGTGGTACAGTTTTATTTGATACAAATGGTATATTAAATCAAGCATCAATCGCTACAGGTGCTATAGCTTCAGGAAAATTAGCAAATATAGTTACAGGTGCTAGTGTAGGTTCAGCATCAGCCGTACCAGTCATTACATTTAATAATAAAGGACAAATAACGGCGGCAACAACTGCAACAGTAGCAGGTGTTACAGGTTTCGCAGTTGGCTCAGGTACTAACGGAAAAACATTTACAATTACAACAGCGGCTGGTTCTACATTTGCCGCCACGCTAGGTGCTGGTTCTGTGGGCACAAACGAATTGACTACTATATCAGGACTTACTGCAACGACATATGGATCTGCAACACAAGTTCCAGTCTTAACAGTAAATGCTCAAGGACGTGTAACAGCCGCCTCTCAAGTTGCTGTAGCTGGTATCTCAAGTGTTGGGTATACAAGTGCTAATAACAATGTAAGAATTAGTACAGGTGATGGTAAAACACATGACTTGACAGTAGCTCCTGCGTCAGCTTCAGTAAAAGGTGTTGCGTCATTTGATAGCGGAGATTTTGATGTAAGTACCGGTGCAGTATCACTCAAAGATGCTACGACAGGTGCTGTACTTGCAGTAGCAGGCACAGCCGATGAAGTAGATGTGTCTCGTTCAAATGGTACAGTAACAGTTGGATTGCCACAAGATGTAACAGTTTCAAGAGATTTAGATGTTACAAGAAATGTATCTATCACAGGTAACTTGACTGTAGCTGGTACAACAACTACAGTTAATTCAACGACAGTTTCAATAAAAGATCCTATATTCGAACTTGGTGAAGACTCATCAGATGATAATCTGGATCGTGGTATTGTCATGAAGTATAATGATGGCACAGATGCTAAAAAAGCATTTATGGGATTTGATGATAGCTCAGGTAAGTTTTTAATGATACCAGATGCTACAGATACTTCATCAGTAATATCAGGAACCGCTGGTACTATCGTAGCGAACATTGAAGGTAATGTCACAGGTAATGTAACTGGTAATATCACAGGTAATATTACATCTAGTGGTACTTCAACACTTGCCACTGTAGATATAAATGGTGGTGCGATTGATGGTACAAATATTGGTGCTACAACAGCTGGCACTGGAGCATTCACAACATTAAGTGCATCTGGTAATATTACAGGTAATTTAGTTGGCAATGTCACTGGCAATGTGACAGGTAACGTAACTGGTAATGTTACTGGTAACGTAACAGGTGATTTGACTGGAGACGTTACTGGTAATGTAAGTGGTAATGCTGGCACTGCTACAAAACTTGCAAGTGCTGTAAATATAGGTGGAACAGCATTCGATGGTTCTGCACCTATTGATGTAAAGATAAAAACAAATTCATTAACAACTTCTGTTGACGATCAATTCTTAACATTTGTTTCTGATAGTACAACAACAAACGTACAAGACATAAAAGAATCTGAGCATTTATTATACAAGCCAGGTAGTTCAAATCCAGAATCAACAGGTATTCTTGTAGCACCTAATGTACAAGCAAAACAAGATGGTAGTGGTAACGGAGGTGAGTTTCTTGGTGATACACTCAGAAATACAAACGCCGCTGGATCAGGAGGTACTGATAATCTAGTCATAACTAGAACTGGTACAGGTGCTGGCGATAATCAGTTTCATGGTACTGCTAATAAAGCTACTGTTTGGGCTAATCCTAGACAAATACAATTAACTGGTTCTGTCTTAGGTACTGCAACAGGTATAGATGGTAGTGGTAACATAACTATCAATACAACATATGCTACTGGAGGAAGTCAGTTCTCTACAAATGATATTGGCGATGCTCAAATTACTGCAAATAAACTTGCTCAAAATTCTGTAACAGCCGCCAAGATAGCTAATGGTGCAATTGAAAACGCTAAGTTAGCAACAGACTCAGTATCAGCAGATAAGATAGCCGCTGGTGCAGTTGGTAATTCTGAGTTAGATAATAATGCAACATATGAAATGGGTGGATTAGCAGTCGATCAGATAGCATTTGATGGTAATCAAATTACTGTTGCTTCTGGTTCTCTCACATTTAATGTAAATGCAGATTTAGTTGTAGATGTTGATGGTGGTGACGTATTATTAAGAGATGATGGAACACAGTTTGGATCAATAACAGCTAGTGGTTCTAATATACAAATCAAGTCAGGTAGTACAACAATGCTCACTGGTTCTGGAGCAAATGCTAACTTCGCAGGTGCTGTAGAAGCCGCTGGTGATATTACAGCTTTCTCAGATGCTAGATTAAAAGAAAATGTCTCAACTATAGAAAATGCTTTAGATAAAGTCGATAATCTACGTGGTGTCAATTATAATATGAAAGGTAATGATGATGCTAAGATAGGTGTTATCGCACAAGAAGTAGAAGAAATATTACCTCAGGTAGTTCGTACTTCAGATGATGAAATGCAAACAAAGTCTGTAGATTATGGTAAGCTTTGTGCAGTTCTCATTGAAGCTGTAAAAGAACTGAAGAAAGAGGTAGAAGAACTGAAAGGTAAGTAAATGGCATTACAATCTTCAGGAACAATATCAATAAAAAATGTACAAGACGAGTTTTCACCTACAGGTGGAACAGGTAGTGCAGGAATAAAATTTAGTGAATACTACAGAAACGGATCTATTATTAATGGTGATCTTGTAGGGGGAAGTATACCTAATTCAGGAAATCCTATATCACTAAGTCAATTTTATGGTGCTATGGATTATTCAGTAGTAACAATCAGTGGCGGTAATCGTACAAATTCAAATCTTAGATCCTTAGCGGACTCTCACGGTTACAATGGAACTAATCCAGTTCGTATAACACTTCAAGCTGGATATCATATGTCAACTTCAACGAGTAATTATGGAATGAGAACAGGTTCTTTTCCTAGTGAATTAAAAGTAGATAATTACGCTTACATTATGGGTAAAGGTGGAAGAGGAGGAAATGCTTCTGGTGGAAATGGTGCAGGTGGAGGACATGCTCTTCTTCTTCAGACAAATGTAACACGATGGAATAATCTTGGTAATGGAACTTGTTCTGCCGGTGGAGGCGGAGGAGGTTCAGGTAGATACAGAGATGATGCTGGAGGTAGATCTGCCGCTGGTGGAGGCGGAGGTGCTGGAGGTGGTAACGGAGGACTTGCCAGAGCTAATCACGCTACTACTGGTGGAGGTGCTGGTAGTAACAGTGCAGGAGGTAGAGGTGCCGATGGTGGTATAAGAAACTCACAGGCAGGAAGTGCTGAAGGTAGTGCTGTTAGAGGACGTGGTGGTACAGCTGGTGGCGGTGGTGGTGCTTGGGGACGAGATGTAAATAAAGGTGGTAATACTAGTACTTCAACGGCAGGCTCCGGTGGTGGAGGTGGTAGAGCATATCCTGGTAATGGTGGTGGCGGTGGTAGTAATCCTGGTTTTGCAAATCCTGGAGGCTCTGGAGGACGTGCCACTGGTGGAGGAGGTTCAGTCAATACAACAGCACCCGGCGGCGGTGGAGGTGGTTGGGGTGCTTCTGGTGGACGTGCCGGAGGAGGCAATGGTGGTGGCGGTGGTAGAGCCATACATCGAAACGGAAGAAGTATCTCACACAACAATAGAAGAATGCATGGATCAATAGCAGGATAATATTATGAATTTAGATAAAAAATTTTGTCACATGACAAAAATATTTGAATGTGATAATGGAGATAAAGCATGGGATTATTTAATTCCGTATGCTGGAAATAAAGGCTGGTTAGAAAATTCAGGTTTATTGACACCTGATGAATTTCTTTTTATTTATTCTCAGATAGGAATAGAAGGTGATCCTGTTCTAAAAGATATGACAATTACAGAAACCAATCTTTCTAAAAAAGCTAACGCTACTTACAAAAAAAATTGTAAATCTATGGTTCAAAAAGCAATTGACGAAGGTGATGTGATATCTGACAAGATACAATGGTTATATGATAAAACAAAACCAGCACCTCTAGAAGCTGTGATGTATTGGAAAGATTATACTGAATCAAATGATTGGTATTTAACTGTGGGTGGTTTTGATGAAGTTGTAGGCAAAAAAGAAGAATTAGAAAATAAGACTGTAGAAGAAGTAAAAGCTAAAATTGCAGAATTTATTGAAGAATGGCTAGGAGATCCATTAGTTTCTCAAGATGTACAACCTGTTGACTTTGATGAGTATGGTGGTGTGATAATGAATAAAAGTATGAAAGACGCTGATGATGAAGATACTTTTATGGTTACAAATTATAATGGTGATTCTTTTGCAGTAGATGGTATAGATAAAGCGAAAGAAACTGCTACAAGGTTTAGAAAAGAAAGAGCAGAGTTTGAATTATCATATTATGTATACAGAAAAATAACTGAGCCTGGTGGTTATTTCGCTTGGAGACAAGAGAATATATCAGATTACTTATAGTACTCATATTATAAATAGTACAAAACAAAGGTGTTAAGATGGGTGCTAAAGCTAACAT
>MDSZ01251595.1_pt1 | contig 12654 bp, 29 predicted proteins | sample 811201 | NCBI WGS metagenome assembly MDSZ01 (sample SAMN05326647, study PRJNA326480) | marine metagenome | isolation source: seawater | place: Indian Ocean: North | collected 2010
AAAAGCGAAAGCAGAAATGCAAACAATCTGACGGTACACCCGGAAACTATGTACTTTCTTACACCACAAAGAAGGGCGAGAAGCGTAGCGCGTGTCACACAAGCCAGAAGAAAATGCAAGGTCAGATTGCCGCCATTGAGGCTGAGGCCGATGAGTCAGAAGAAGAAGTATTGGCTGAGGTCCGCGCTTATGTGAGGATGCTATTAGAAAAAGTGTATTACGATGCAGATGGTAATCCTGTAGCTGTTAATTCTGAAATTGAAGCCATGATCCAGGCTTACCAAAAAGAAAAGGCAGCCGAAACTGAGAAGCAGAGAGCTTCTTCCACTAGAATAGATCGGGGTGCTTTGAAGGGTGCCATGTTCTCAAGGAAATCCGATGCCGAGAGTATACCTTCTAGTGATTGGGTCTCAGCCCTCAGGTTAGGTTATAAGACTGAAGCGTTACCAGCCGACGTCAGGGGATTAATAGGGGATGAAAACTTTCAGGAAACCATTGCTGATTTTATTGGCGTTTCCTTATCAGACATACAGGCTTTGAAGACTGATAGGTGGAACCGCAAAGAAGAGGGTGGGCTGCCCAACAAAACATCCGCTCTAGCTGCGATGAGCTCTGGTGTTAAAGATTGGTTAGCCGCCGCTGCTAATGAAGCATTGGCTGGCGAAAGAGTTGCCCAGCGCCGAGAAGACTTAAGGCAGCTTCGTGATTCTCTAAGGAATGATGGTATCTCAGACAGTGCTGTTAAGCAAGTTATAGACCTCACTGAAGACATGGTTCGAACTGGGATTGGAGACAATTTCATGGGCCAAACAATAAGAGCGTTGTCAAAGCTCAGCGAAGATGAGGTCTCTCAATTGAGAGGTCAGTCACTTTCCGTAGGTGATGGGTCTATTCCTAAGACCAAAGGTTTCGAAGCGCTGTTTGATATAGCTGAGGGCTCTAGAAATGAAAACTTAGGCCGAGGTGAGATTCTTGCCTATTACTATTTTGATAACGTAAACCCACCTGACTTTGCCAGTGGTGAGCATGATCTGGTGGTGAGCGGCGTCGATACTCACGTTAAGAATTTGACAGGTGGTAAGGATAAAGCTGAATACGAAGGTATACCGAACCAGTCGAAGAAGAAGATCATGGAAAGCTCCGAGTTTAGTGCCGACCTCGATGAAGATATCCTCGCCAACTTTGTCAAGGTCTTCAAGGGTGGCAAAAACATAGCTGGCGCAAATGTCAGGGATTGGGCTGTAAAGTATGCGACTGACCAGGCGACCGAAGATTTAACAAAGTCCCCGCAAGAGGCTGCTGATGAGATGAAAGCTTTCCTGGAGCAGTTATTCGAAAACCTCCAAACAGCCGCTCGTGTACACGCGGTTGGCACAGAAGCGCAATGCTTATATTTCATTGGAGATACCCTCACATATAAAATGAGGCCCGCGTCTGAGATGTACTTTTATTCTACAGACGCTGCAGCAACAAACGTTACGATGCGAGCAGATAAAGCCTTGAACATGGAGAGGGCTTCAATCAAAACAGCAATCGAGAAGCTAGACAAGCTAGCAGAAACCACAGTGGCAGAATCCATGATCAGGGGTCTTGTTAAGGAAAGTCTATTGACTGAAGAATTGAATGGATCAGACAAATCAGAAATCAAGCGCATGATCAAGAAAGAGCTTGAAGGCCCTGGTAACCGCAGAGAAATCGATAAGGCTTTCAAAAAGAACTTCGACAAGGAACTCAAGAAGGCCCTTGGCGTCAGTTTCTTCGGTACACCGGGAAAGGTCAACAAGTTCGTCGCAGATGAAATCCAGAAAGCAGTTGAAGAGCACATGGGCTCTGCTGCCAACAGAGAGGTCGTGGTTCGGATCTGTAAGGATGTTATGGTAAAGCTTTATAGAGAGCTCAGCTTCTCATACAAGCCGCTTATTGACAGGATGAAGGTGTAAACTTCACTCATTTCTGCTACAATCTTTTCTATGTACGGCAGAATTCCAGATGAAAAACAGTTATATGAAGTTGGTGACCTCTTACTCTATAAAGGGGAGCAGGTTACTGTAGAGCGTGTAGACGAGCAAAGTGTTTATTATGAACACCGCCCAATCGCCAGTTATCAGGCGTTTCTTTATGCAGTGATAAAGTCAGATGGGACAAAACTATATCTTCAGACAGAAGATCTAGCTCAAATTGAACAACTTTAGTTTCCCCCCTATAATGCAATATGTACGCTGTTGGTGACATAGTCGAGGTTCGGACTTACTATAACGACATGATTCCGAAAGGCATGTTTGTTGGTCTGATCACGGGCATAAGAAAGTACTCTTCACCATTTGATGAGACGGCTATTTATGACCTGCTAGACTTAGATACTTCGAGGACGGAGACAGCTGAAGAGTTTGCAATACTTGGGCTTATTGAGGAGAGAGACCGTGAAAGAGTTCCTGATTAGTTTAGTTTCATTTACCTTAGTCGCTGCAGTGGTATGGGGTGTTATTCTTGCTGTCGTAACCGGCATGGGTATTCTCGAGGGGTGGGGTCTTCCTGCTCCGCTCGGGTGGATTGGCGTCGGCGTTGCTGTCGCTGTTTGCCGCCCCGGGAAAGCCATTTTAGATTTATCATCCTATGTCTGGACTAAGGTTGACGCTATATTCTGGAGGTGGTCTTGAGGGTTACACCAGTCAGACCTTCTGTTGGTGGAGGGACAAGGCACGATTTCGCGGATGAAAGAGATCGCTTGATCCATATCATCGATCAACTCATACTGTCATCTAAGTCCGTACCTGATGGTTTAAGACTTACAACCACATTCGGTACCGTGAACAAGGAGAGATGCCAAAGGTTATTAGATTTTTTAGAGGGCTCTACAGATGATCGTCTAGTGAGGATTAAGAACCTTGCTGTACGCTTACTAAAGTTTCTGGATAAATGAGGGTACCACTATGGACCCTTACACTACTTTAGGAGTCTCTAAGACCGCATCACAAGATGAAATTAAGAAGGCTTACAGAAGATTAGCTTTAGAGTTTCATCCTGACAGAAACAGCTCTCCTGAGGCATCAGAAAAATTCAAGAGAATCAATGAAGCGTACAGCGTAATCGGCAATCCAGAATCCAGAAGCGAGTACGAAGAGTCTTCATCTCGATCAGCAAGATCTTCTCCATTTTCCAACTCGAATCCCTTTGATGATTTCTTCACTCGCAGAGGCACACCCCCAGGGTTCTCTTGGGGTGACTTATTCGGCGGAGCCGGTGCCACTAACTCTCGATCATTTATAGTCAGGGCGAGAATGGACCTCACCCTTGAAGAGATTTATCATGGTGCCAAGAAGTCTTTTTCTATTGACGGTCAACAGGTCGATTTTAGGGTGCCAAAGACAGTCCGCCCAGGGGGGACTTTGAGAGTTCAGCTTCAGAATGGTCAGGAACTACATCTTCAGATCGGGCTTATCCCTCACCAGATGTTTACTTTGCGCGGAGATGATCTGTACTCGATTGTAGAAATTAGCCCTGAGATTGCTATAAAGGGTGGGCACGTCATTGTCGAAACGCTCGATTCACCAATAAACCTAAGAGTACCACCGCAGACTTCATCTCACCAAAAGCTTCGTCTTAAAAATGTCGGGCTCCCGGTTTCACAGGACGAAAAGTCTTCTATAATTTACGAAGTCAAGATTAACACAAGTATTATGAGCGAATCTCTTAAAGAGTGGGCTCGATCCCGTGTGTGATTAGAGTCTTGTACTTTTTAGGATGGCGCTTATAATATAATCAGGAACCAAAGCTTTGGAGGCCGCGTGGCAGAAATTATAGACTTATGTGAATACAGAAAAAGCAAAGAGAGAGATGAGATTGAAAAGCTTCGCGCAGAGCTAGCTGATCTTATTGAGGAAATTGGTGGAGTGCATTGCGTTCCGATGTACATCATGGAAAATGTCGGCATGCCACCTGTTGATACCACACTCGAGCTGAATCCAACTTTCTACTCTCAGCCGTGGACATCCTGGACTTGGACAGTTGAAGATGCAGATGACAGCAAAGAGTGAAATGCAGGGGGAACAATCTAAAGTCGCAGCCGGAGACATCCTTGAGGACCGCCATGGCAATAAGATGGTGGTCATTGATGTTCTGCATGAAGGCGCTGGAGAGTGTTACGTTTTCTTAAATGGTCGTGTGAAGCTTGTAAACCCGCAGGGTTCTCATATAATCAAATCTCATAGGAAAGACATCTAAAAAAGGAGATATTTAAGATGGCAAATCAAGAAGTAGTGAATGAGTTTATCGAGAAAGTTCTGGCATTTGACGCTGAAAAGAAGGAACTAGCAGAGGCTGAGAAGGAGCTGTACTCTGATTACAAAGACAAGCTTGACGTGAAGGCGTTTAAGATTGCTCTTCGCATTGCCAAGATGCGTGCAAAGCTTGACTCCACAGAAGATGCTGAGGTAGACCAAATTCTGGGTGTAGTTTCCGAGAAAGTATAATACTTAAACGCGTTTACTTTCAGTTTATTAGATTTCGGAGTTATGAAATGAAATTGTTTAGTGTCGGAGATGAGAAGATCTTTACGATCGGTATGATCTTAGCAGTACTATTCCTCTATAGCACATCAGTATACAACATCTTTTCTGTAGGGGATGACAGTAGCACAATGAGAGAAGCCACCGCTCAAACCACTTCAGCAGAACCCAAGGCAGCTGCCGTTGAGAACGCAAAAATCCTAAGGGTGATGAATGTCGATGAAGCAGGCTTGTTTCGTCCCATTAACGCTGGGGAATCGATTTGGGTTCCAGGCGCAGAGTGCACGATCACGAACTTTAATCTTGCCCCTGATGGAAGTCTTTACGGCGTCCCGAAAGATTGTACTTTCGCGCAAAGAGGAGACAGATGAAGTGGTGGCCGCTTGCTCTAGCTGTTTTTTTAGCTTCTCCTCTCACACTGGCTGACGATGATAGCTATCGTCCTTACCCTTCCGCAGAGCTGATAACCTCACTTCCTCTTGAGGCCGGCACTCGGTTCCAATATGTAGGGAGCGGTGTAGACCGGTGTGAAGTAACTGACTGTCTTTGTAGGGTCAAGCCCGGCACCGCGTCAGCTAGAGAGAAGATCTCGTCAGTAAGCAGAAGGTTCTCCGTGTTTTTTTCTGAAGGCTCATCGATATTGGGACAAAAGCAATCGTCTGCTTTAGAGCAATTCCTCGACGGATCACGCGCTTCTTCCTACACCGTTGTCGGGTATACTGATGAGTGCGGTTCACATGAATATAATAGAGAGCTCGTCCAGAAGAGAGTAAAGAGTGTGTCATCTTTGATGGTGCCAAGCAAAGCTTCGGCTGTTGATGATGTTGTCTTCAATGCAGAGGCCGGTTCAGGACATGACCCTGCCGTTCGCCGGGTAGACGTAATTGCACATTCTAAGAACCGCCTAACAACGATGATAGATAAGATCCAGGCTGATGTGTATCTAATTGATGCCAGCGGGTCTATGTGGACCGGGTGGAAGAACTGGGTCGATATTATCGCTGTGTCGTTCAAGCCCGGCTCGAGGATATACCTTTCCAAGACAACCGGATGCTCTAATGGCCAATACATGAGTGCCGTATCCCCCAGCGGAGGGACAGAGATCTGGTATTCTTATTGGAGGGTTTTGGACTTTATGAAGAAAGGTGAGACTCTGGCAGTCATCTCAGACTTTCGGTCAGACGTACCATTGACTCGCCGTGAATCCGCGCTGATACAACAGAAAGTTGCTCAGAAGAATATCAAGGTTATCGCAATTGCCCCTTAACTCAGGGCAGCATATTCATATTTTTATGGAGAGAGGAGATCAAAATGGCTAAAAGACTACCACAAGAAGACGCACAGGCCCTACTAAACTTACGCACCAGCCTGATTAGAGGTTATCAGAGTATTATCGATGAGGGCGCTCCGGTTGGTACGGCGATGTGCAAACAGTCTGACGTTGCTAACGTTTTGACTATGGCTATCAAGGGGCTAGAAGAGATACTTGCCACCGCCGCCGACGTACAATTTAAGTAACAATCTTTCTGTAAACCCTCCCTCTTGTTCCTATAATAAAGTAGGTTCAAAATAGGAGAAAAAATGACCGCTAAGCAATACAGAAACAACTACAAAAACATGGCCCCCAATACCGCACAACATATCGGGCGTGAGGTCTTGCTGGCTACTTTTTCTGACTCAAACGCTGCAAAAGTGAATGAGCGCCTTAATGAAGCTGGGGTTACTAATCCTGATGGTACTGATGTCGTGTTCTCTGAATCGCACATGAGTTCGATGAAGTCTGGTGTTCGTTCCATCATGACGATGGTACAAGACATGGCACCGCACCGGTTCGAGGAAGCTCTCGACCTTGTTATTAATATGCACACTGGGGGATCTTACGGTCCTTGGTATCGCACTTGGTATGTCCCATTTGCTTTGGAGACTGGTGCTCCCCTCTGGGTACCGGTTGGAGAAGCTCATGAGATTGTTTCCCGTCTTCGGGGCGAAGATGCGGTGGCTAACGACTAGATAGTCACCAGTCTAGAATCATACTTTAGGGGGAGCTCAGCTCCCTCTTTTTTTTTGTACCACTATTTATGAATAGGCGGTGCATATCGTGGAGACATTTAATTTTGAGAAAGGTGATAAGGTCGCCGTCGCCGGCGGCACAATCGACAGCACAGGTGTGATCAATACTCAAGTCACTATCTGTACTGTTGTGGAAGTTGGGCAAGAAGACCTCTTGGTTCAATATGACAGAGTTTCCTCAACACCTCAGGTCGTCTCTAAAACAATATGCACCCCAATCAAATTCACCGCTGAAGACCTGATGAGATCTGAAATACTGAAGCCGCGTCTTAAAGATATGGTGCTGTTTGTTGGAAAACTAAATTGGCGTGATAAAGACACTTCCTCCATCGCTGGAACCGTTTACGAAGTCAAATATAGAGAAGGCCGTCCCCACACAGTGAGCATCCACACAGGCACCGAGATGGTTGATTTGCCGTGTGAAAACCTCTTGATCTTGCAGAGAAATAACTCCCCCAAGTCGTGAACAAACCCCTGTTTTCTGCAATAATATAAAAAGCAAGGGAGGTATAAGCATTGGCACGGGGCAAGCGCAAATCTATCGTCGATAGCTACAAAGCGAAAGCAAGGGGCAAAAAAACTTCTCAGGTTTCTAAAGCGGAAGCAAAGAAGAGAGAGAAACCTCCACGCTTGAAGTACAACCCGATATTGTCTATGACGATCAATGGAGAGACATACTCAGCCGGAGATGTCGCTTGGTATGTCATGGAGGGCTCACAGTTCAGTAAGCGTCCTCACTCCGGAGAGATTAGGGAGTGTCATCCCACAGATAGCACAGCGCCATGCGTTACAGTTATTGACCACACCTTTAAGCATTATCGGGTAATCCGGGCAGAATTGATTGGGTGGTCTAAAGCGGAAGCAAAGAAGAAATGGGAAGAGTTTGTTAAAAACAGCAAAGAGTATAGAGGATGACTCTCTTGTCGTGTGATTCGATCCACACGCCGAAGGCGTCTAGATAGAATCGACCCAACCAAGAACCATATATAGACCCTCAGAAACCCCCGAAAAGGAGAAACCAATGGTAACCGAAGTTCCTTACACCGCAATCCTCCAGACCCCAGATACGGGCTACAGAGTACAGTATGTCAACCTACCCATGGGAATTGAGCGCGCCCGGACCGAACTTGAATCACGCTTGGACGGAGAGGAAGAGCTTGTTGCTATCGTCCAGGGTAACATGCCTGTTGGGATCGGCGGACTCCAGACCGTAACAACACCCCACCAAGGAGTTCCATCATGGCCGTTCTAAACCAGCCCAAGAAGTACACTGCAATCTTCACAAGTCGGACCGGGCCGGGGATGGCTCACGTCTGGAGCGTCGCTCACCACCAAAGAGCCTGGTCTGCTGTGGCAACGAAATTTCTCGACAACGGCCAGCTCGTGGCCCTCATCCCGGGCCACCACTCGCTAATCATGTCGGGAACAACGTTACACAAGCGAGATGAACAGGAGGAGCCGTGTTTCTCGGTGGGCTGACATTAAAAGAGAGGATGGCAGTCGGAGTGGGTGCTGTGTTGACCGCGCTATTGGCGGCGACCATCTTGGCGGTCCTGGGAGCTGTGATGGCGAAGGACACGCTGAACACTAGCACAGAGAGTGTATGCGACAACGAGTGATTGGCGCGGCGAAAAGTGCCGCCGGCCTTGCGGCCGGATTTGGTATTGTCGTAGTGACGACCGCTGTCTTGGTTGGGATGGCGTTAACTTCGGTGGAGAATGCTGATGGAATTGACAGGGATTGAAGTTTTGGCGGGATTCGCGCTTGGCGCGCTGATCCACTGGGCGTGCATCTGGTACATTACGAGAACTGGCACCTGGCTCGCCCCCTGGGATTGATTTTCAAAAAAATGTGAGATCCGCGTGTGCCCCACGTCGCAAGCGACTATATTAAGTTATGGTGGTGGCGTGGGCCGGCGTAAACAAAGCCTGGGTAAACTGTACAATGGCGTATGCAATTGCGTCCTGCGCGTCATACTTATATAAGACCTTAGAATAATAGGAGTGCACTTCGATGAAAATCACAAAGCGCCAGCTCAGAAGAATCATCAAAGAAGAGAAAGCTCGCATTTTGGCTGAGCAACAACTTGATCCTCAAGTCACCGCTCAAGCTCTTAAAGAACTACAGGCCGATGGGTGGTTTAGCATGATACAGACTGCAGCTACCGACGCAGCTGGTGACCTTGAGCAGCTTAGCGATCAGGTTGATGTCAAGCTGATGGATGCTGGTCTGAACGAACTTGCTGTAGACATCAGAAACGCTGTTGAGCTATTGGACAAAATCAGACGCGCAGCATACGACAAAAGGTAGTCAAATGAGAATCACAAGAACACAAATCCGTAACATTATTAAAGAGAGCCTGAATGAAGGCTACATGAAGCAGCGGTTCGCTGAGGTAGCAGACTCCATCGAGAGCGTGTTGGCCGTGTCCCCTGGAATCGCTGGTGAGGCACTCGCTGCCGAGGTGATGGAAGACCTTGCTGATTACGGCATGGCTGATCCCGCCATGGCGCTGGACAAGCAGGAAGTCTTTGACATCCTCGATGTCATGATGGAAGAGGGTGACGTCTTTTTTGATATCGAAGAAGACCGCTTCTACTGGGCACAGAGTCCGGAAGGTCTTAAGGCTCAGCAAGCAATGGTGAACAGAGCATGAAGATAACTCGCCAGCAAATCAGAACGATCCTTAAAGAAGCTCTTCTGGTAGAGGGCTCATTCACATATAGTGTCATTGAAGATGAGCTTGACGGTGGCCCAACAGTAGAGATCAGCGGAATCCCAACCACTTACGAAGAAATGATCGAGAGTCTTGAGGGACAGACCCTGGACTTTGACGATGGTGAAGGGCCGTTCCAGTTTAATATTGAAGACTTTGGCGGTGAGCCCTGGCACTTGGTTCGTAATGGCATCGCTGGTTACTACGTTGAGTTGTGGGCAGAGATGAATGGTCATAGCGCCCGTCGTACAGGAGCATACCACTAATGAAGATCACCAGAAAACAAATCAGGAACATCCTGAAGGAAGCTCTTCTTAATGAAAAGAGAGAGATGCTTCCGATCATGGTCAATCCCTATGAGGATCTTGAGACCATGAATCGAGTTGCCAACTACGCTCTGGATAATGACATCGAGGGCGCTCTTGCTGACGAGATGGTCAACTATGAGAACCTTGATATGGACCTTGATGAGATGAGAGGTTGGGTTACCAAGGTTGGTAAGAATGATGGCTCATATTCTGAGGACGCCGTCGTTCCTGACAATTGGGATCTTGCCAAAGTCCAAAAGTTCATGAATGACCTTGAGAACGCGTGGTATGAAAAGCAGGGTGAAGCCGCAGACGCAGAGCACGCCTCAGAGCCGAGCAAGGGCGAGAGAGAAGTTATCGGTAGCTCACTGACAATGAAGTATGTGACAAAGGACGACATTAAAAGAATCACATATCAGATCCGTCGCAAGGGTGGTAAGCCAAGCAACATCAACCTTGAGTACAAGCCTGAAGGCGGTGGTTCAGACTTTGGTAATATTACGGCCGATCAAGCAAAGCGTGCAGGGTTCGATCTGCAGAAGATTGCAGATGTGCTTTATGCTTACGGCGGAAAAGAACAGAAGAAGAGTCCACCAGTTAAACGAACACCGTCAATGTACGACTAGGGGGACAAAGTGGAAATTACAAGAAAGCAAATAAGAAGAATTATCAAAGAGGAGAAAGCGCGCCTGCTCTCTGAGCAGGCTGGCGACACCGAAGCATTGATCATCGTCGATGCGATCCAGTACGCAGTTTTTGACAGCATCGTGGATGAGCTTAAGCTCAAGCCTGAAGAACTGGTACCGGTAAGAGATCTTCTTCTGTCAAAGCAGGCAGAGATAACTGTGGCTATTGAGAATGCATTTGAAGATGCTATGAGAGGTACAAGATGAAAATCACAAGAAAACAAATCAGAAAAATTATCAAAGAAGTAGGCATCGCACCTGGCGTCCCGCAATCTCTTATGTCAAAGCTGTATGAGGCTGTTATGGAAGTTCTCGAGGGAAGGCCTGGAATGTCTGGGACAGAATTAGTTGATACGGTTAATCAAATGCATCCATCCATTGACGCTGAATTAATATATGATTTCCTTGATCAGCTGGAGGCCGATGGCGAAATTATGTACGATGAATCAATGGACGCATGGAGCCTGGCGTGAAGATCACTAGAAAGCAACTTAGAAGTATTATCAAAGAAGCGATTAATGAAGTAAGACCTCACAACCGCGGCACTGAGGGTTATGAAATGACAGCTCAGGCAGCTGTCGACAAAAAAATGCATGACGCTATTATAGACATTCTTCCGATGAGGGGTGCCCAAGGTATGAGTGGAAGTGAGCTTGTAGACTCTGTTAATCAAGTTCACCCTGAGATCGATGCGGAACTGATACATGATTTTCTTGATGAACTGCTTGAAGATGGTGTAGTAAACTATGACGTCGACATGGACGAGTGGAGCTTAAGAACACGATGAAGATTACAAGGGGAACAATCAGAAACATCATCAAAGAAATGATGGGTGATCGTGTCGGGAATGATCCAGTTAAAGCGATGAACGCTGCTGTTATGGATGCGATATTCGAGAAGCCGCTGAGCGAAGACGAGATCTTTGCCGCCGCAAAAACTGCTGTTCCAAGAGCTCAAGACAGCGAAGTGGCTGCCTTCATTGACAGCTTGGTCAAGAAAAGAACAATTGAGTATGACGCCAACACCAAAATGTATGATCTACCTTAGGAGCACAGTACAATGAAAATTACAAGAAGAACTCTCAGAGAGATTATCAAAGAAGAGCTAACTAAGAAGAGGCTGCAAGAGAGAAGTACTGGCAACCCCGCTATGCAAGCTGAGGAACGCGCAGTCATGAACTCCATCGTTAAGTTTGTCGAAAAGTATCAGATGGTCATGCAACTTGACCCAAGCGATTTCGGCGATGACAAGAAGGTCCGCCAGGCTGTTGATGATTTAGTGAATACCATCCTCGGCGACGCCGACATTTTATAAAAATAAATCAAAAAAATTTGACAATCGTGCAAAAGTGTGCGTTTCTGTGGTAAAATATTAATATAAGGAATGAGGAAATGGCCTCTTCCTTTGTTAACCCAAACTACAGGAGCCTATCATGGCACGAATTAAAGCACAATTTAAAGCCGGCGATATTGTTAAAGTCAAGGATGACGTGTTCGAGGATGATTTCGAGTACGGCGTTGGCCGCTTCAAAAAAGATTACGTATACGCAAACTACCACGTTACCGCCGAGGATACAGAGCGGTGGTACGAAGAGAAGCGTAAAGCCACTGAAGAGGCTATGGCTGCAGGCGAAGATACCTTCAGCATCAACTTCGATGACGCCGGCGAAAGCCGTCTCCCTCCTCGAGGCGGAAGAACTAAGCTCTTCCGTGGAACTGGTTACCGAGTCCTTCGCGCTCGATGTCGTGAAAGCTTTAGCTATTACAACCCGACTGGTGGCTGGACAAAGCTGCTTGATCTGAACACTGGTCGTGAAGTCTTTATCAAGATGACCAAGCTTGAGAAGGTGACAGCATGAAGCCAGGAGATTTATACCAGTCTAAACGACGACGGCTTGCTACTCGCAAAGATGACGCTGTGGTGCAGATCATTAAGACCTGGCACAAGAGGGACATCGATCCCGATTGTCCACTGTCTGTGGCAATCATTCCAATGGTTCAGTTTGTCGTATGGTCCGACGGCCAGAAGGGTGGTACCTTTAACTTCCAGCGCCAGTCTTTTCATCGTCAGTACACAAGAGTGGAGGTAACTCAATGAAAGTTATGCAACATGGCTGCAAGCCAGGTGACATTGTAAGAAACAAGAACTCTGAGTCTGGTGAAACCGGCCTCTTCATGGGTCTTCGAACGTTTGAGAATGCCAAGGGCGGCGAGCCCTACACATGCGCTGAGGTCATGTGGTTTGATCGTAGCGCGCCAAACGGTGATCGTGTTAGTACCATTCAGACAAACTTGATTGAGACAGTACTTAATGAAAGTCGGTGATTTGGTGACAGCAGGCGACCCAAGCTCTGCTCCAGGGATTGTTGT
>MDSZ01098458.1_pt1 | contig 12652 bp, 13 predicted proteins | sample 811201 | NCBI WGS metagenome assembly MDSZ01 (sample SAMN05326647, study PRJNA326480) | marine metagenome | isolation source: seawater | place: Indian Ocean: North | collected 2010
ACACCAGCGCCTACACCGGCTCCGACGCCAGCGCCTACACCGGCTCCGACACCAGCGCCTACACCGGCACCGACACCAGCGCCTACACCGGCTCCGACACCAGCGCCTACACCAGCGCCAGTAACTACATCTACAACATCTACAACTGTACCTGCAACTACTACTTCTACGACTACTACAACATCGACTGATACAGATACAGATACAGATACAGATACAGATACAGATACAGCTACAGCTACTACTACAACAAGTAGCACCACTACTACTAGTACAACTACTACAACTACCTCTTCAACAGGTACTTAATTTATCTAAACAAAAAAGCGGCATTTGCCGCTTTTTTTTATTTTAAATATTAGGTTAAAGCTTAGTCTAAGAAGTTTTGCCAATTCTCATTAATTTCATTAAATGATGATCCGTAAAAAGAATTAATTAGTCTATTTCTTAATTCTAATTTTTGTCCTCCATCTCTTGTCATAGTTCTTAATCCAAAACCATTGGAATCTTTTGAGTATCCCTTCGTAAAAACATTCAATGGTATATTAAAATAAAAACCTTTATCAAAGCTTCCTTCACCAAATAATTCAGCTGGCACGTTAGTTCTAGTAAAGAAAAATCCAGCATTCCAGCCAGATGGCATTCTTCTTGATAAATCAAGGGTATATCCCTTATCTCCAGCTAAGTATTTACCAAAACTTAATTTAGCAAGAATATTTGTTTTAGGTTCATAGAAAGCGAAATTTAAGTGTGATGTAGTTATTTTATAGTCTAAAAAATCAAAATTTTGGCTATAAGATCTTCGCTGAACTGAATTTATCTCATAACTATAGGCGATGTTTGATAGAAATGGTTTATAGAGAATTTCTGCAGAAACTCCACCATACATTTGCTCTAAATAACCAAGATTTACTCTTGTCCAGATGTTTCTATATGGTGAAAATATTGTTTCTATATCTAAATGGGAAAGATAAATATCTCTCGATGATTGTTGGAGGTAATCTAAAATTTCTGTTCTAACATGTGGCAGAGAAGAGTTTGGATCTGAAATTTTTTGATCAAAATTATCTTTTATAGATTTACCAATATTTGCACTGATAACAGTATTTCTGCTTAGCTGAACTTCGCTGATAACTTTGATTCCTAGGCCGTAATATAAAAATCTTTCAGGCGATCCAATATGAGTTCTAAAATCAGGTGCAACGCTATTTCTATATATAGGAAATAAAACTTTTGGTTGAAATTCATGAGTCAAATATTCCTTTGGATCAACATTACTTATATCTGTATAGTTTTTAATTAAAACATTAGGATATCTATCATATAAATTCAGATCTGATTGTCTGAAGGCAACACTGTTTATCTGTGAATCTCTAGTTAACTGACCTACAACAATTTTTTTAAAATTTAAGTCATTTAATTCTGCAACCTTTTTTGAGATATATGCTGACCTTGAAGTGTACCTGATTGGATTAGTATGTTCTTCTGAATCGATTGAAATCGAAAGAGATTCTTCGTCTATATTGGCTGATTGAAGATAAAGTTTATTAAGATTTAGATTATGAAGAAGATCTAAATAGAACTCATTTTTTTTTGTTTGATTAAAATCCTTATTTTCTATTACTGGATTAAATTTATTTTTATTTCTTATTGGCCGTTTACTTGAAAAACCCACTGAAAAAGATACGTTCCAAGTATCACCTTTAATATATGAAAAATCTATATTGCCAAACTTACTATGTTTATAACTTAATCCAAAATTAAAATCAGATTGATTATTTCTCACTTCAAATGATTCAGATGAAAGCCCTTCACCACAACATCCATATTTATAATAATCAAATGTATTACTTTCAATTTTAAAACTTAAGTTTTTTATTTTATTTAGTTTAAATTCGATACCGCCAAAAAACGTAGCATCTCCCCTAAACCAAAGATCGTAAGAAGGAGTACCACCTAAATCAAAGTTTTGTGACTGTATTGATCTTGTGCCAAACTTTTTATTTAAGTATTCAAGAGGATTATTAATTGATGATTCGCCAACATACTTGCCCCAACCTAATCCTGTTGTGAATTTAATATTTTTAAAATCATATGTTGATGCAATATATTCTCGCGTAAATTGCCCAGTTCCAGCAAAATCATCAAGACCAATGGCAAATGTGGGAAGATTATTTGCTTTTGGTTTGTATGAAAATTTTACATTAAATCCTTTATCAAGGTACAAACCTTTGGCACTGCCCCATAATAAATCATCAGGCCTATAGTAAAAATAACTTGCCTCAAGCCAGTTAAATGGAGTTACGGTAATAGTACCAATTTTAGAATAGGTACTTCTATTGAAAGTAAAATATATGGATTGTTCATCATGAATTTCTGCAGATGGAATGCTTATTAACCCAGTTTGGCCATGATTGTTGTAGGATTTAGAAAAAGAATTACATGTTAACGTAACAAATAAAAGCAAAAAAAAATTTTTTTTAGAACATTTCATCAATCATGTTCAACAATTTAAATGAAAAGAATATTTCTAATCATTTATAGAATTCAATGATGCTATTGATAGAGCAAGACTGCTAAAAATTGGAGCTAACGTAGCATACAAATTAATTCCATCAACTTTCCCAATATGTCTTGGAACATATATTACTGACCCAGGATAAATATCATAAGTCTGTGTTATAAATCTTCTAATTCCATTCGTTTCAACTCTTAAAGTTTCACCATTAGGACTAACAATAAAAATATAATTTGACGAAGCTAGTCTAGTTAGTCCTCCTGATTTATTAATGTATTCGTTAATTGTTAGATCGTCTTTGTATAAGACCGATCCAGGATTACCCACTTCACCAAATATAAAAACATTTGAAGTATATGATGGTATGAAAATCTCATCACCATCATTTAAATAGACATTATTTTGAATATCTTCAGATAATTTGGTTGTATCAAATTCCGCAATAAATCTTCCGGTTGGTTTATAATTTTTAAGTTCTGATAAAACATATGCAAGCCCTTCACCACTTCCATTGCCCATATTTGATGGGTTTGCAGCTATATATGAGATTAGGTTTTGGTATGTTTTTTCAGCAAAGTTAGTTTCAAGATCTTTTGTATTTTTTCTTAATAAAGTGCCTCCAAATGGGTAGGCTGAATCAATATAACCACCAGATCTCTGTAAGATATCTAACATCCTATCCGAAGAAGATATTGAATAATTACCAGGATATTTTACATAACCTGATACTTTTACTGTTCCGATTTTTTCTTTGAATGCATATATAGAATCAAGATTTTGTAATTCATAATCATTAATTTCATTTTGATTTACTTCATAAGAAACAAATTCAGGATTATTAAACCTAACAAGCTTTAGTGAATTGCTAGCAACTTCAGCTTTCAAACCTCCAGCAAATTTAATTAAATCAGATAATTTTTCATCATCCTTGAGTTCATATACTGCAATGTTATTAAATCCATATCCTGCCCTAACTAAGTTTGTAACTGATTCCACATATAATGAATCACCTGACATTAATGATGGGATGTTATCAATCTCACCAAATATTATTGCCTTATATAAATCAATAACCTTATCCTCACTTCCTTTTCTCTTCAACACAACTTTTCTTAAACTACCATTTTCTGTTATACCTCCTACTATATTAAGAGCTTGGAGGACATTTGAATTGCCGCTTAGCGTGTAAATACCTGGAAATTCAACATTTCCAGTTACCAAAACATTGATATCTCTTATTTCAGATAAACTAACAAAAACATTACTTCCAATAAATGTCGAATCATAAGTTTTCTGTATTAATTCACTTACTTGCTCAAAATTTAATCCAGCCAAAGGAACATTTCCAATATCAGGCAATATTACTGAACCATCTCTTCCTATTTCAACTTCAAATGTCTCAGATGAACCACCACCATATTTATATATTCTTAAGATATCACCGTAATCAACTACATAATCTGAACCAAAGTTAGGCTCATTTAATGGCATGAAGGAACTTTGCATTGTCCTAAATAGCTTTAAACCATATCTTTCAGTCTTCTGCTCAATGTCTCTCTTAGCTTTAAATTCTTCCCATTCTTTGACTATTTCACTGTTAAGTAATTTTGAAGATGGTCTTTTTTGCAGATTTTTGTCAAGTTTTTGTTGTTGGTCATTCATTTCTTTTAAAATGTCATCTTGAATACTTTTTGGTAAGCTTTGAAGGTAATCTTGATCAAGCTTATTTATGTCTGGTAGAGATTGAGAATATGCAAACGATGGGGAAATCACTAAGATACTTCCCAATATAATATATAAAAAATTTTTATTCATTTTTTTAATTAAGCACCTCTTTAATTTTTTTTGATGCTCTAAAACTTATCTTTAAAGCTGGATATATTATATAGGATTCTTTTGTTTTTGGGTTTCTTCCAACTCTCTGTAAAGTCTTCTTCATGTAAAAAGTTCCAAATTTAGATATTTTGACTTCATTTTTATTTACTTCATTCTTGATAATATTCAAAAGCTTCTCAAATAATTTTTTGCTATCTTTTGAATTTATAGATAGATCCTCAGAAATTTTTCTTACAATATTTTTTTTTGTCACTGACATAATCTATATACCTGGTATTGATACTCCATCAATAATTAAACAAGGTTTAATTATTTCTTCAAGTAAATCATCTACTTCATCATCCATAAGAGTTTTAGATTTAGATTGAAAAATGAATCTAAACCCAATTTTAATTTGATTTTTCTTAGGATTTTCATAAAAATCAAAAGCGAAGACTTCTTTCAGCTCATTTATATTTAAATTATAAATGATATCTTCAATGGATTTTATGCTTTTAAAACTTTCAACTAAAAAGGATAAGTCTCTTGAGCTAGTAGGAAATTCAGAAATGCCTTCAAATTTTTTAAATTTTTTTGGAATAGCAGTTAATGATTTGTACTCATTAATATTCTTATTTAAATCTTGTAAATTAATCTCAGCGTAATAAATTGGATGCTTAGCTTTTAGGTTAATCACTTCACTGGAAATAGTATTGAATTTATTTTTAGAAGTATCAAACAATTTCTCGAAAGTTGAATTCAGATAATTTAAGTCGATGATTTTAAGAAAATCTTTATAATTCTTTGCAACTCTACCACTTGCAATAATTCCTAAGATCTTTGATTGCACAATTACATCCTTTTCCAATGTATAGATATCAGATAATTCAAAAAGCTTTATGGAATCTTGTTGACGTCTTGAATTATAAGCTAGATTATTTAGTAGAGATTCTTTTAAATTGTATCTAAGATATTTTCTTGTAGAGTCTAGAGGATTATCTACTTCTATTGAGTTTTCTGAATACAAATTTGTAAAGGGGTTATTGATACACTCATAAAAACCCTTATCAATTAAAAAAGATTTAACGGTATTTTCTTTTTGGTCAATAATCGTATTTTGTGGGGGTATTTGAATTTCTTTTTCAGGTATATTGTCATATCCATATACTCTAGCTACCTCCTCAGCCAAGTCGTTTAAATTATTGATATCATTTCTATATGAAGGGACTATCAATCGCTTTTCATTGAAATCAAACTCAAGTTTTTTAAATATGCTCTTAATTTTTGTATCTGAAATATTTAAACCTAAAATTTTATTAATCTTTGGTATATCAAGGTCTATTTCTCTATCTTTAATATCTGAATCTATATGGGTAAATAGCTCGAGTTCAGTGATTTCAGCATGTTCAGATAATATTTGTATGAATCTCCTCAAAATAAAATCATGAGAGTTATGGTCGACATTTCTCTCAAATTTGTGTGCGGCGTCAGAATTGACATTATAGTTCGATGATTTGCCCATCAAAAAATCTGGCTTAAAGTATGCACATTCAATTAACACTTCCGATGTGTTTTCAGAGCAAGCTGTCGATTCACCTCCAATTATTCCAGCTAAATTAATTGGATCGTTATCTGAATAGAAAAGAAGGTTTTCTCCATTAAGATCTATTTTTTGACCTAGAAGAGTCTTAAATTGTTTTACATCTTTCGAAAGCTTTAATGTGATCTGGTTGCCTAATTTACTATAATCATAACAATGAGTTGGTTGTCCTAACTCATAAGCTAAATAGTTTGATATATCAGTAAATAAATTATTCTTATTGATTTTAAGATCTTTAAAATAATCATCAAGATAATTTTGATATCTTTTTTCATTACTCTGAATTTTTACTTTTAAAAAAGAAATTTTTGGACAATGTAATTTAGCAAGATTAAGAAAGTTTAACTTTAGCTCTGGAATGTCATATTCGTAAATTTTCAAATCATTGCATAAATTATAAAAAACTCCAAGGTCTCTAGATAATCCTTTTAATGAAAGACAGTCTCCACGATTTGGAGTAAATTCAAAGTCAAAAATCCCCTCGATAAGATCATGTTCATGGCCTAGTTGAAATAAATTTTTAGAAATTTCATCTAAAGATGGCTTACTCTTAATAAACCTTAATAAATGATCGGAGTGAATTTTCATTTAAAGTTATCCAAGAAGTCCAAATTTGATTTATAAAATTCTCTTATATCAGAGATTCCATACAGCAACATGGCTATTCTCTCGACGCCTAAACCAAAAGCAAGTCCACTATATTTTTCATGATCTATTTTACAGTTTTGTAGAACAATAGGATTAACAATTCCACAACCTAATATTTCTAACCATTTACCATTATCTGAGAGTATATCTACCTCCGCAGATGGCTCTGTAAAAGGAAAATAAGAAGGTCGAAATCTAACTTTTACATTATTTCCGAAAAGTGCAAATATAATTTTATATATCAAATCTTTCAATTGACCAAAACAAACTTCCTTATCGACGTAGATGCCTTCAACTTGATGGAACATAGGTAAATGTGTAGAGTCATCATCTTTTCTATAAACCTTACCACCAGATACAATAGCCATTGGCAAATCTTTTTCCAACATTCCTCTAATCTGAACTGGTGATGTATGAGTTCTAAGCACTAAAGACTTCTTTTCAATATAGAATGTATCATGCATCTGTCTTGCTGGATGACTCTCTTTGATATTCAACATATCGAAGTTAAACTTTTCTGTTTCTATTTCAGGCCCATCTAACATCTCAAAACCCAGAGAGTTTAAAAGATTCAGTAATTTTTCTTTGGTTTGATTTATAGGATGATAGCTACCAAAATTTATCTCTAATCTTGGAATTTCAATGTCTTTGTTTGAGGACATCTATGAAAAACTATTTTGTAGCTTCTTTTAATACTTTTTCAAATGTAGAAGCATCATTAATTGCTATATCAGACAAAATCTTTCTGTTTAAAGTAATATTTTTGTTTGATAAAGAGGACATCAATCGTGAATAAGGAACTCCCAAATTCTTTGAAGCTGCACTAATTCTTGAAATCCATAAGCTTCTGAAAACCCTCTTTCTATTTTTCCTGTCTCTAAAAGAATACTGTAAAGATTTAATTTTGGACTGTTTTGCGGTTTTAAAAAGTCGGCTTCTAGCTCCATAATGCCCCTTTGTATATGCTAGAACTTTTTTGTGTTTAGCTTTAGCTGTATTTGATTTTGTTACTCTTGGCATGATATTTACTTAATAAGCTTTGAGGCCATCTTTAAAACTGTACCAGAAAGCTTATTTAATCCCCTATTATGTCTTTTTCTTTTGGTGCTCTGTTTTGTTAATATATGATTTCTATTGGCTCCTCTGCTCTTTACTGACGAACCTGTTTTTTTAAATCGCTTTGCAGCTCCAGAATGTTTTTTTAATTTGTATGCCATAATTCTTTATTTTCTTTTAAGAGGAGATAAAATCATTAGTAATTGTCTGCCCTCAAGTGATGGTTCTTGATCGACTTGTGCAATATCACTTAACTCATCTTTAACTTTTGATAATAATTCAAGACCCATATTGCTATTTAATATCTCTCTACCTCTAAATCGAACGCTTATTTTAGTCTTATCTCCACCAAGAATAAAGGATTTTATTTTTTTTAATTTAATATTGTAATCACCAGTATCAGTAGAGGGCCTAAATTTAATTTCTTTTGTAGTGTTTCTTTTTGTCTTGGATTTCGATGCAGATATATTTTTTTTCTTGTTAAATATATGTTTACCATGATCTAAGATTTTACAAACTACAGGATCCGAATCAGAAGATGAAACTTGAACTAAATCTAAGGAAACATCAGATGCTTTTTTTAAAGCTTCATCTATGCTTACTAAACCCTCTTTAGTGCCATCGTTATTAATTAACATAACTTCATCAGCCTTTATTTGACGATTAATAGGTGAAATTTTTTTACTTGATGGAGCTATTTTGAAACCTTTATTTTAGAGACACGCATTAAAATATTTATACATGTAAGTTGAGAAGTATATTCTGACACATCATAATTTTTTGAATTTTAAATGTTATTAAACAATTAGGCAAATTTATAACTCAGGGTTCTAAAAAAAACTTTTTCCATTTTTGATCATTTAATTCAAAAGCAATTCGTCGATTGATTCTATAAACATTTCCTTCCCAAAACTCAAAATAGAAAGGTTTGAATTTAAAGCCACCCCAATATGACGGTCTATCAATATTTTTATCAATCTTTTTTAGAACATCATCATAGTTTTTAAGAACTTTTTCGTACGATTCAATTTTTTTAGATTGATTAGAGCTTATTGCTAAAACATTTTTCTTGAATTCTCTTTCAACAAAATGTTTGTCTGATTCTTCTGAATCAAGAAAGCTAATTTTTGCTTTTATCCTGATTTGAACACCAATCTTATTCCAAAAAAATAATGCAGATATTTGTTTATGTGAATTAATTTCTTTTGCTTTAGGACTTTCATAATTTGAAAAAAAAATCCAATCCTCCTTATCAATTTTTTTTAGATTTACAAATCTTGAATTTACTTCATTTAAATCTTTATTAAATGAACTTATAGATACTGCTTCAATATAATCCTGATTTTTTTTAAGAGCTTTTTCATAATTCCTCTTAAAAAACATATATGGTTCAGAATTATGTATTGAAGTGATATCTATCATTAATCAGTATTAAATATATCTCGTGTAAAAAGTTTTGACTTAACATCGTCAAGATCTTTTGTAAAACGATTAGCTATGATTAATTCTGATTTATTTTTAAAAAGTTCAAAATTAGATACGACTCTACAATTCAAAAACTCCTCACTCTTAATCATTGGTTCATAAATTAATATTTCGTTAATATTTTTTCTAAGTATTTTAATAACGTCAATTATCGCAGATTCTCTATAATTATCTGAATTAGATTTCATAGCTAAGCTATAAATTCCAATTGTTTTAGGTTTCAGTTCTAAGATTTTATCAGCGATGAATAATTTTCGTTTTTCATTTGATTCTATAATTGCACTAATCAAGTCATGATCAACTTGAAACATATCTGTTTTTAACTGTCTAGTGTCTTTTGGTAAACAATATCCACCATATCCAAAAGATGGATTATTATATTTATCGCCAATCCGACTATCTAATGATATTCCTTTGATAATTTTCTCAGATTCTAAATTTTTATCGATAGCAAAATTATCCAATTCATTAAAAAAAGCAACCCTCATAGCGAGATATGTGTTAGAAAATAATTTAACTGATTCAGCTTCAGATGAAGTCATGAATAAAGTCTTATGATCATTAGATTTAGTACAACTATTTAGTATCTCCAAATAATTTTCCATATTTGATGTTTTTTCTCCACCAATAATTACTCTTGATGGATAAAAATTATCATATAGGGCGCTACCTTCTCTTAAAAATTCAGGAGAAAAATGTATGTTTTGAAAATTATTTAATTCTTGTTGCCTTTTTGTAAAACCTACAGGTACTGTAGATTTTATAATTATGGATATATCATCTTTTATTTTGATAATCTTTGGAATTATTTCTTCAATTAATGTAGTGTCAAATTTCTCAAGTTTATTATTAAAATTTGTCGGAAGAGCAATAATTACAAAATCAGCATCACAAACAGCTTCATCAATACTTGAAGTTGCAGTAAGTCTTAAATCCAATTCAAAAATTTTTTTAATTTCCTCATCTTGTAATATTGCTTCTCGATTATTAATTTTATCTATTTTCTCTTCATCAATTTCAAGAATTTTAACATTGCATTTTTGAGCCAAAAGTGAAGCAATAGAAATTCCAACATAACCTGCTCCAATAACAGCAAAATTCTTATTCTCGACCATATTCATCCTCTATTCTTACAATATCATCTTCTTCAATATATTTTCCAAGGCTTATTTCAATTATTTTCAGCTGTTTATCACCACAATTCTCTACCCTATGTTTTGACCCCTTTGGTATAAAAATTTCTTCATCTTTATTCAGTCTTATAATTTTGTTTTCAAGTTGAACATCAGCAATTCCCTCTAGGATTATCCAAAATTCTGATCTCTCATTATGATATTGAAGACTGATCTTTTCTTTTGGAGAGATTTCAAGAATCTTTATTTTAAAACCATTGCCCTTTGATAAAGTTTCATAAGCACCCCATGGTTTGGTGATACTATCAATTTCTTTATCTTGAAATTTCTCATTAATAAGTAACTTAGACTTAAAATTATTCAGTATTTCTGAGCTACTATTGAGCTTATCTGAGCCACCTACATTGAATAAAAACTCTACATTAGAATTTTCCAAAAAAATTCTTAACTCTGGTATATTTGTTTTGTTCCTATCGCCACCATTCGCAAAAAAAACCTTTTTTGAGATCTGAAGACATTTTGATATTGCATCACTAGCAGAGTTATCATCATCATTAAAACCTATTACCTTATCAACAATATTAAGCTCTGAAATAATATTTATCCTTTCTTCAAAAGGATAAAAGTTTAATCCTTTCTTTCTGATCAACCAATCATCTGAATTAACTCCCACAATCAGATAATCACAAATCTTTTTTGCACCTTTAAAGTATTCAATATGGCCTGAATGCAATGGGTCAAAACCACCAGTAACAAGAATGCATTTGTCTTTCATAATACCTAGCTTAAATCAGCAACTACTTCTTTAACAGCATTTCTCCAGTCAGATAATTTTATTTCTTTAATTTTTTTTATTTTAGAGCAATCTAAAACAGAGTAAAAAGGTCTTTTTGCTGGAGTTATGTATTCATAAGATTTTATGGGTTTAATTTTACAATCGATATCAGGATTAAAATATTTTTTTTGACTTAAAATCTCATTTGCAAAATCATACCAAGTTGTTTTTTCATACCCACTATAATGAAATATTTCTCTGTAATCTTTTCCATTTAAAATTTGATTGATGAAACTTATAATCACTTTAGAGATATCGTTTGCATATGTTGGACATCCAAATTGATCATTAACTATGCTTATTTCTGACTTATTTTTTATCATGTTTAATACAGAAAGTAAGAAATTTTTTCTATATTTACTGAATATCCATGATGTTCTCAATAATATATATTTACAATTTGACTTTATTACAGAAATCTCTCCACATAACTTTGTTTTGCCATAAACACCAATTGGATCAGTTTTATCAGATTCAGAATATGGATTTTCTTTATTACCATTAAAAACGTAATCTGTTGAAATATGAATTAATGTAGCATCAATTGACTTTGTTATTTGTGCAAGATTTTCTACAGCAAAATGATTTAAATTTTGAGCTGATTGCTTATTTGACTCAGCACCGTCTACGTCTGTAAATCCTGAAAAATTGACTATAACTGAAGGTTTTTTTAAAGAGATATATTTATTAACCTTATCAAACTCATTTATATCAAGATCTTTTTTTGATAGGTACTCAATTCTAAAAGATGGGTCTTCACAAGATTCTATATATTTTAAAGAAGATCCGAGTTGCCCATTGGATCCTATAACAATTACACTCATATAACAAAATCTTTTAAAAATTTACCTTCACTGTCTTTCTTAGAAAGTATTGGATCTTTGGATGGCCATTTAATTTTAATATCTTGATCATTCCATATAATTGTTCCTTCATCTTTTGGATCATAGTAGTTAGTACATTTATACTCGAGATCTGCGATATCAGATAAAGTTAAGAATCCATGAGCAAAGCCTGGTGGAATCCAAAATTGTTTTTTATTCTCAGCAGATAAGATTTGATGTGTCCATTTACCAAAAGTATCAGAGCCTTTTCTTATATCCACTGCGACATCAAATATAGATCCATTAACAACTCTAATAAGTTTACCTTGAGGATTTTTAATTTGAAAATGAAGGCCTCTGAGAACATTTTTATATGATCTTGAGAAATTGTCTTGCACAAATCTATAATCAATTTCAATTAACTCTTCATATTTCTTAAAGTTGTATGACTCGTAAAAATAACCTCTTTCATCATTAAAAATTTCAGGCTCAATAACTAGGCATCTATCAAGATCGGTTTTAGTAATTTTCATAATTTGTTTTCTGCCAGTTTTTTTAAATACTCTCCATACGAGGTCTTATATTTTGAAGATTCCACCAAGAGATCGTCACAAGAAATCCATCCCTTTTGAAAGGCGATCACTTCAGGAGAAGAAATAATACATTTATCATTATTTTGAACTTGTCTTACATATATTCCTGTATCTAATAGTGCATCATAGGTTCCATTATCAAACC
>MDSZ01256598.1_pt1 | contig 12652 bp, 10 predicted proteins | sample 811201 | NCBI WGS metagenome assembly MDSZ01 (sample SAMN05326647, study PRJNA326480) | marine metagenome | isolation source: seawater | place: Indian Ocean: North | collected 2010
GTGGATTTAGGAGCGTTTAGTTAATATATGCTCGTAACAATAAATATAAGGAATAGGATATTATAATGCCAACAACGCTACAATTTAGAAGAGGAAACACCACACAAAATAATGCATTTACCGGTGCGGCTGGTGAAATCAGTGTAGATACAACAACAAAGACGTTGAGAGTACATGATGGCTCCACAGCAGGTGGTGAACAAGTTGTAGGTTTGACGGCAACACAGACTTTAACCAACAAAACTTTAACAAATCCGACTATCAATGGCGGAACATTCAGTGGTACATTCACTGGTACAATATCACCAGGTGCCATAACAACAAATTCAATCACAAGTAATGGTTCAAACGCTGACATCAGCATACAACCAAGCGGCACAGGTGACATAATTTTAAGTTCAGTCCGAGTAAATGGTACAACACTTGACTCGTCTGACTCAAGCAAAATCACAATCGCTGAAGCATTAGATGTTACAGGAGCCTTGACCGCTTCAGGACTGGCATTTCCAACATCAGATGGCTCAGCGAACCAATTTTTAAAAACTGATGGATCAGGAAACCTAGCGTTTGCTGATGTGTCATTGGGTGACTTTACATTTGTTGGATCAACTATTAGCAATTCAAGTAACGCTGATTTATCAATCCAACCAAGTGGTACAGGAGATGTTTTAATAGGTGCTATCAGAATAAACGGTACGACACTTGATTCGTCAGACTCAACAGGTATCAACATTAATGAAAACGTTATAATTGACGGTAACTTGAATGTCACAGGCACAGTAGACTTTGCCGACCAAAACATATCAAACGTTGGTAGTTTATCACTTGACTCGATCAGCGGAGATGCTGATTCAAATACATCAATTACTTTTAGTGGATCCGATGTTATTACAATGGCAACAGGAGGATCAACGGCGGCTACTTTCAATGCCGATCAGACTACGACATTCAACGGAGCGATATCTTCATCGGGCAATATCACTGCAGGTAGTTCATTCATTATTGGTTCTGCAGATATTAACGAAACAGATTTAGAAAAATTAGACGGAATCACAAACGGAACTGTTGCGGCAAACAAAGCAGTTGTTGTGGACAGTAATTTAGATGCATCAGGTTTTAGAAATGTAAGTGCAACTGGTACTTTAACAATCACAGGAGCCACATCACTTAACGGTGGGGCAACCGTACTTGGCACAATAACATCAGGATCACTTACTACAAACAATATTGTTTCAAATGGCTCTAATGCTGACATCACAATAGATCCAACAGGTACAGGTGATATCAATTTGACTGCAGGTGCAGATGTAAACTTACCAGCAGACATAGGATTGACATTTGGTGATGATGGTGAAAAGATTGAAGGTGACGGAACAGATTTAACAATTTCAACTTCTAATGATGTAACAATAGATGCCGCGGGAGATATAATTTTAGACGCTGGTGGCGCCGATATCACATTGAAAGATGATGGCACTACTTTTGGTAGCATAACAAACACTGGAGGTGAAGTTGTTATTAAATCGGGTTCAACACCAACAGTGGCGGCAACCTTTGCAGGTAATTCAGTGACCTTTGCAGGTACTGTTACAGCGGCGTCAGTAGTACAATCAGGTTCCAACGGAATCACAATTAGTGACAACAACATCACAACAGGTTCATCCAACGCAGACATAAAAATTGCTCCACATGGAACAGGTAAAGTTCAATTCAACGGCGCTTACACATTTCCAACTTCGGATGGTAGCAACGGAAATGCACTTGTAACAGACGGTTCAGGTTCCCTATCATTTGGCACAGTGGGCGATCCTTCTGCCTCAGATCTTACAGATGCAGTGGCAAGAAAAGATAAAAGATTATATCTAAACAGACCTAGAGTGATCGACAAGTTCGATGTAACATTCTGTGACAGTGTTTTATATTACGTTTGCACAAATGACTACAAAAACGACATAGTGAACATTCAAAAACTTTCAGTGGTACACAATAACTCAGAAGCATTCATATCAGGAGTTGGTATAAACAATTCAGCCGCTATAGATATGCCTGTATTCACAGCAGATGTGTCAGGCAGTTTGGTTGTTGTCAAAGGCGAGATGACATCAGATGATTCATCAATAGATGCGATTGGTGGTAGCACTACATTCTTGAAACTGCCGCTTGGAGATAATTCAAGTGCGGCATCATCAGGAAACACAGAATTAATTGTTAACTCTGATATAGACTCAGCATCAGAGTCTTTTGACACATTTGCCCATGGCACGTATAGAGGAGCAAAATATTTCATATCGGTTAACAATGACTCCAAAACGGAATGTGAAAACGTTGAAGTTTTGGTTGTGCATGACGGTACTGATGCGTACATGACACAGTATGGTGGCGTAAGAACCGGTGATGATCCATTGATCACTGTAACTGCGGCTATAAGTGGAAGCAACGTTGTAGTTTCAATTGCAGGTAATGAACCTAACCTAAGGGTAACAGCAAACATTATAAGAATGAAAGACACAATGGTATCAGATGCAGGAACATATGGAAACACAGAAGCCATTGCTCCAACAACAATATCTTCGACCGCAACTGCGATAGTAGACCTAGATACAGTATCGAAAGGAAATGGCGCGGTGATATACGTAGTAGGTAAAAATGCAACAGAAGGTGCATTTTCAATTACAGAAGTATTCATGGCAGTGAGTGGTGCTGGAGACGTTTCAATTACTGCTCCAGGTCAAGTCAGCACAAAATCTTCCGAACAATTAGAGTTTTCTACTGGTTTCAAAGACGACGAAGAAGCCACTGCACAATTATTAGCATCGTCAACATCGGGTGGATCAACCACTTGCAGTGCTTATAGAATAAACCTATTGGCTAATTAATCGAAATTCCTAATAAATACAGTCGTAAAGATAACTTTACATTAAACAATAACAATCATGAGGGATAATGAACCATGACAACACGTAACTTTAGAGTTAACAACGGTCTAGAAGTAGGAGATGTATCAATAACAGCATCATCAAATGCTATTGCAGGCGTGGCATCGATTACACTAGATAACTCATCAGCACCAGGCGGTAACGCAGTGTTGGCCAACAAGAAATATGTTGATGACCAACTTTCTGCTAAAGCGGACCTGACTGTTGGAAACGATAACATAACAGTGACAGACGGTGCTGTGACAATCACAGTAAACGGCAACACTGAAGGTACATTCACCGACGATGGATTAGTCGTAAACGGAAACTTGACTGTACAAGGTACAACAACACAGATTGATACCACTACACTTAGAATTGAGGACAACTTGATCGAGGTAAACAGAAACATTTCTGCAAACTCGGCAATGCCTACTTATTCAGGATTGGTAGTAAACAGAGGTACATCTTCAACAGCAACAGAACAAGACTTGTTTTGGGTGTGGGATGAAGGATTTGACGATGACGGTACAACAACATTCGGTAATGCAGGAGGTGCCTGGACGGCATTGAGAGCGGCCAGAGGTACTGACACTGACAACCCATCAGAAATCACAAGAACTGAGTCAGTTCTAGTTGACATGAGATGTAACGTTCTACACGCAACATCAACTTCGGCATTATACGCGGACTTAGGAGAAAGATTTGAAGCAGACGCTCCTATGGGCGAAGGTGCAGTTGTTGAACTAGGTGGCGACGCTGAGATCACAGAATCAACAAGCGAACTATCTGAGCAAGTGTTTGGAGTAATATCTAAGCAACCAGCATATGCCATGAACGCAGGTGCAGGTAACGAAGACTCACACCCATTTGTAGCAATGACAGGAAGAACACCTGTTAGAGTAATTGGTGAAGTATCAAAAGGTCAAAGACTTGTATCTTCAACAACAAAAGGTTGTGCGAGAGCAGTTGCAGACGGTGAATCAATCAATCCTTTCCATGTAATTGGTAGAGCCTTAGAGGCAAAAACTGATGAAGGAATTGGCTTGGTAAATTCAGTAGTGAGAACAAACAACTAATAAATATTTTTACTTTTTAGTAGAACAAAAGGCGGCTTTCGGGTCGCCTTTTTTTTAGGTGATTAAGTCCAAAATAGTTTGAAGTTTGCCTTTGATGGCTTTGTTGTTAAGAGTGTTTCTCAATCCACCATGTAAATTTTTTGGCCAGCATTCAAAAGCACACCAACAATATCCTGAATGCTCTTGATTCAGTTTAGGTAAAAATTCATCCGTTACTGCAACGAGATACGTGTGGAAATAAAATTTTTGATCATTAGAGGTAAACAATTCTAAAGGAATGACTTTTTTAAAAGTTGGCGTGTTTCCAATTTCTTCTTGTATTTCCCTTTTTAGTCCTTCGAATGCAGACTCTGTGTATTTCATTCTTCCACCAACAAGTCCCCACATGCCCTTTGTTTTTTCAGATGTCCTTTGTAAAAACAAAAACCTTTTGGTAGAAGTGCTATAAAACAATGCACCCGAACAAATAATATTATTTTCCATATTTTATTATAACAAATTTAGAAAAAATTATCAAGGAGTAGTTGCGTCTTGACCAGATGCGTCATCGTTTGCAACATAACCACCATCTAATACAATAGTCCAATTACCAGCGGTGTATATTCCTTCATAGGATTTTACCCATTCTGTACCGTTAAATCTATACTGTATACCGGTGTTCGAATTGGTTACATAATGTTGTGTTGAATCAGGATCACTTGCATCAAAAACTTTTCTCCATGTGCCACCATCATATTCAATAATATCACCAACACTAGCAATCAAATTTCCCCAAGTACTACTTTGAACTGTTGCCGTCGAATCACCAATTTGGTCAATAATCAAATACCTGTCTCCTACCGCTGGTGATGTTGGAGCAAAAGTTAGTGGATTTATAATTTTCAATACACTAGATAATGTGTTGGCAGGAATAGTATCGCCGTCTATGTTAAAAAGTAAAATTGTGTCATCTAAGGTTGTCGACGCTATTGTTCCAACTATTTCATTACCGTTAGGCTGTTTTAATCTTATTTGAGATGTGTCGTTTGTAACTTTTCCGTATTGATCTAACAGTGTCTTCCAATTTACTGCTGGACCAAAAGTTTCAAATGGATCTGCAAGACCTGGATCTCTTGCTCCTGTGTAAAATCCATCGCCGCCACTTTTGCTGTTTACTCCTGTTGTACCTAAAAGCCTTAATTGATTTCCAGACACTAATAACCCAAAATTGTTTGGAGTTACAAAAGTTCTTGACAGCAAAGAGCCGTCGATTAATCCTTTAGTGATTCCACCGTCGTCGTCGTAAACACTCATTATGATTTTTTGTACTACACCTAATTTTTTAACTTTTACAGGCGGTGATAACCAAATTGGCATACTAAAATTTAATGATGCAATATCAATTTCCGTATCCGCACCTACCGGAATCGTTCTCGAACTAAAACTTATGTTAGTCAGTTCAACATAACTTAAACTTGTCCAATCAATATAATTGTCCGATTTTTGTATTTCAAAATCAGGATTAAAAAGATAGAGTATTTGTTCCAAAATTTGTAGTTTTTGATCTGTATTTGAACTGTATATGTCAGCAGATACCTCCAACCTAAATGGCGAAGGCATAATTTTTTCTATTGTGTAGCCTGCTCCAAGTTGGTTTGTGTAATTTCCGTCTGCATCTGTGTCTCTTTCTTTTAGATGTTGTTTCTCAATATGATAAGGATTTTGCATTCTTTCCCTATCGTAATTTAATTCTCTTACATAACAAGCAATCTTGGGAGCATAAGTTAAGGCATTTTCTGAATTGTTTTTGATTATGTTAGCAACCTGTCTAGTTGGATCTCCGTATATCACAGGCACTGCCCTTAAGGTTACTTGATCGTCGGAACCCTTTCCTGTCTCCACAGAAAAATTGCTCAAAATCCTAATGAATTGAGTTAAAAATTTTCTAATCTGTCCTTCGTAAAAATGTAACATTAATTGTCAGCCTTTGGTTTCAATGCATTAGTTAGTGCTTGACGTTGTTCGACTGTTAAGCCATTGATTGTAGCACTAGATGAATTATTAACAAAACCTGTTTTGTAATTTGCTTTGGTATCTGTGTTGCTCATAGTGATTCTTACAGAATCTTCGATTTTGATCCATCTGTTTCCATCATATCTAAACAACCTATTTGGTAGGTAATCTGTTCTTAGGAAGTAGTCACCCTTATCAACGTTTGCAGTTGGAAAACTAATTCCGAACCCTGCGGGGTTTCCGTTAGGTGCAACACCGTCTCCATCTAGGTAAAAACCATAGTGCGAACTTGCAGGCGTGTCAATGGTTGCGTTTATATTCTTATCACTGCTTACTCTATCAGTGGTGTTCACGTTGTCGGTCCTAATATTGCCTCTTTCATCTATAGGAGCAACATAATATTGTTTATAATTGAATCCTGATTTAGGTGCGTCTGCTTCGGCCTGAGCAACAATCTGATCATTAATTGTTTTTTCTCTATTAAATGTGCTCATATAGTTTGCCAAAGATCCTTCTGTGGTTGCATCTCCTAATATATCTCTGTATTCTTGCGAATCTACCAATGATTTTAATTTAAGTCTTAATAGATGTGGCCACCAAGTCTGTGAAAACCCTTCTGCCGCTCTGTTGACATCTTCAACCACGTAATATCTTTTAAGTGCTATTGGTATTGATTCATCTAAACTAAAATCATCTTTCATGTGAGGAAATTCGATCACGTCTCCAGACATAGGTTTTCTTCCAAGTCTCTCCACAGAATCGTTTAGATGCACTGTTAAAAATAATGTATCGTTAGATAAAAACATTCCAAATTGAGAAAGATTGAAATCCATGTCTTGAACATTGTATATGCCTCTTATAATATAGATATCTGAACTGTATTTTCTATCCCTATTTTCCAAAAATAAAAGGTCCTGTATAGTTCTTTCGTTCAAACTATCACCTGAATATTGTGGTTGTGTAGGACTTGCTTCTCCGTCCTTGTTTGTATCACCTTGATCGTAAGGGCCTAAATATTTGTGAAAATGCAGGTCGGTTCCGCCCACCTGAAATGCTTCTTTGATGTTCCTATCAAAGAATTTGTAGTCGTTGCCTTTCTCTGGCTTGAAAATGGATAATCTTGGCATATCACACATATTTATTGAATGCTGATTGGCTATAAATATGTGTATGTCAGAACTACAAACAGGTCAACAAGAGATATTTGATTATGTAAAAAACAACCTCGGAGAGGGCATGATCGATGTGGAATTGGACCCAAAACACTATCAAACGGCGCTGGAAAGAGCGATCAACAGATATAGACAAAGATCTTCAAACGCAGTTGAAGAATCCTATGCTTTTTTAGAATTGAAGGAAAACCAAAACACATATATTTTGCCAGACGAAATTATCAATGTTAGAAGATTACATCGTAGAACAGTTGGATCTAGAACATCTGGAGGTGAAGGTGGAACATTGTTTGAACCATTTAACCTTGCATACACAAACACCTATCTTTTAAGAGCAGGTGCAACAGGCGGTCTTGCAACTTACTATGCTTTTGCATCATATCAAGAACTTGTTGGAAAATTATTTGGAAGTTTCATACAGTTTCATTTTGATGTTGCAACTAAAAAATTAACTATAACTCAAAAACCTAGGTCAGACAACGAAACTGTTTTGATGCACACAGACAATTTCAGACCTGACATAACACTTTTCAAGGACATTTATGCTAAACCTTGGATAAGAGATTACACATTGGCAGTATCTAAAGTCATGTTAGGTGAAGCAAGAGGTAAGTTCAATACTATTGCAAGTCCACAAGGCGGAACAAGTTTGAACGGTGCTGAACTGAAGCAACAAGGACTTGCCGATATGGAACGTTTAGATAACGAAATAGGCAACTTTGCAGAAGGTGGCACTCCACATAGTTTTGTTATAGGTTAATTAATTTTCTTTTAATTTTAAATAATAGTATCATGGAAGACGATAGATATAGAAGGTACTGCGATTGCAGTATAGACGAACTGGAAGAATTAGTAATTGATCTTGAAAATATGTCCATCAACGCATTGCGACACAAAAAATTGGACCTTCGTCAAAAAATACTAGGTGCGGTAAAAGAAGCAAAATTTGAGATTGAAAAACGTCTCAAAAAATAGTATAATCATTAAATGCTTATAGGAATAGTAGGACTAATTGGTTCCGGTAAAGACACAGTTGCCGAACGACTTGTTAAAAAACATGGCTTTGTAAAAGATTCATTTGCAAAAAGTTTAAAAGACGCAGTAAGTGCCATGTTCAACTGGGATAGAGAAATGTTAGAAGGTCGAGGAGAATCTAGTAGATATTGGCGTGAACAACCTGATAAATTTTGGAGCGAAAAATTTGGTAAGGAAGTGACTCCCCGTTGGGTGCTACAATATTTTGGTACTGAAGTAATGAGGCAAAATATGTATGATGGCATATGGGTAGATTCAGTTGTAAACAGGTATAAAGGTATACCCACTGTTATTTCCGACACAAGATTTCAAAATGAAATAAAAACAATCAAAGCACACGGTGGCAAAATTATATGCGTAAAGAGAGGTACTTTGCCCACACGCGAATGGATGTATGCAAACAATTATCATCAATCTGAATGGGACTGGATTGGCACAGATTATGACATCATAATAGAAAATGATGGCACACTAGAAGAACTATATGCAAAAGTGGATGATTTAATTATCGGCAACAAGATCACCAACACGCCAACCAAGTTTACGCACACCACTTAATCTTTGACAATTAGCACAAACTGTTTTGAGGTTGTTTGCATTTACATTGCGTAAATTGCCATCCACAAAAAGCACATCCAGTTGAGTTTTGTTCACTGCTTTGAACCCACACAATTCGCATTTTTTCTTTTTACGGTACCCTGATCTTTGCAGTGCTGTGATCCCTCCTACTTTTTTGCCTGCTTTTTTCCTATTGCAAGTATCACATAGACTACGCCAGTATATTTTGTTCAGTTTGCGATACGCATAGGCACGTGGCTTGGATCGGCATTCTTTACACAAGGGACGGTTTCTGTACGACATAAGCGTATTTACGTTGCCTATATAGGCACCTAAGATTTGGCATGATTTACCATGAAAACATCACTATCCGCTAAATACATTCGTATACGTTAAAAACTTGCAAGGAGAATACGTAAATGGCAACATTAACATCACCAGGAGTAGAGGTTTCAGTAATAAACGAAAGTTTCTACGTACCATCAGATGCGGGTACAACACCTTTATTCATAGTAGCATCAGCACAAGATAAACAAAATGGAGCAGGCGACGGCACAGCATCAGGAACAACAACTGCAACGGCTAACACTGCTTACTTGATATCTTCACAAAGAGAATTAACAGAGACGTTTGGAGATCCAAAATTTTACACAGACGCTTCAGGTAATCCTTTAAATGGATACGAACTGAATGAATACGGATTACAAGCGGCATACTCATTCTTAGGTATTGCCAACAGAGCATACATCTTAAGAGTAAATGCAAACATGTCTGAATTAGTTGGAAGTGCTAATCCACCTTCAGCGGCACCATCAGATGGAACATACTGGTTTGACCTTGCATCAACTAGTTTTGGAATATTTGAATGGTCACAGACAGATCAAAAATTCACTGCAAAAACACCAACATTGATTACAAAAGTTTCTGACCTGGTAGGAAACAGTTCAACTGGTGCACCAAAAACATCTATTGGATCAATTGGTGATTATGCAATTAACACAACACACGTAACAAATAAAATTTACTTCAAAAATTACGACAACGATTGGGTAAACCTTGGTTCAAATGCATGGCACAACTCACATCCAGTTTTTGAAATTGCATCTGGTACAACAGTAACAAACTCTGCAACTATGCAGGTTAACGGTGTTTTAATTACAACAGGTGGAACAGCATTATCTGATGTTGCAACAGCATTAAACTTGTCAAGTGATGGCGGAGACGGGGCGGCTCTTAACGGAATATCAGCGGCAGTCGATCCAGTTTCAGGTAACTTGAAAATCTTCCATAACGGTACAGACATAGGAGATTCTTCGGCAGGCACAAATACAATTAGAATTGAAGAAGGTTCAGGATTAATGGGCGAATTAGGAATCACAGCAGGCACTTACAATGGTGCACAATTCCTACAAGCGGCACACACTTCAAGACCAACTTGGAAAACAGCAGACGAAAACAGACCAACTGGTTCTGTTTGGTTCAAGACAACTTCGGCGAACTCAGGTGCAAATATAGTTGCTAAACTTTACAGCACTTCAAGTTCAAGTTTTTCAACTGTGAGTGCACCTTTACATTCAAATCATCATCAAGCAATTTTCAAACTTGATCCAGCAAACGGTGGAACAGGTTTAAGCGTTGGTGACTTATACGCACAGTACAATGTTACTGAGGCGGACAACACAGCACCAAACGAAGGAAATGCTTTAGGTAACTTCCAATTATTCAGATACGAGGGCGGTAAGACAGTAATTAGATCTAATACAACTGCTCCAAGTTTCACAGCAAACGAAACTTTCACAGTAAGAGAATCTGTTAAGAACCAAGAAGCCTTAAACGCGGCAAAAACTGTAACTATGATTTCAGGTGATGGATCAACTTTAGGAGATGCTGATGACTTTGTAACAGCATTTACAAACGCAGGATTTACAAACTTAACTGCAAAAGTTGTTGACTCAGGTGAATTCAAAGGAGCAATTGAAATTACACACGAACTTGGTGGTGAATTTAGAATGAACAACACATCAGGTGGTCCATTAGACGATGCTGGGTTTGGAACAGGAAATGCACACAGTTACGGTGGATTTACAGCAAACTCAACTACACTTGTAGACAACTTGTATGTTGCTCCAGTAGGCGACAGTGCTGACTCAACTGTAGGTAACGAAGTAGTTGCAAGTAACTGGAAAAGATTAAGTTACACAGCAAGTACAAGTGCACCAACAAATGAGCCAACAGACGGAACATTATGGTATGACACTTCGATCGATGAAGCAGACATACTTGCACACAACGGAACCACTTTCGTTGGATACAGAACAGCGTATTCAACTACTGACCCAGAAGGTCCACAGTTTTCGGCAACTGCACCAACTACACAGTCAGATGGCACTCCACTTGTGAACAATGACTTATGGATCGATACAAGCGACTTAGAAAATTATCCAAAACTTTACAAGTACAACACAGCGGCGACTTTAAGTTCGACAAACACTTCAAACAGTGTTGCTGTGACAACTTCAGGAGCGGCTTGGGAATTAGTTGACAAAACTGACCAAACAACTGAAGACGGTATTGTATTTGGAGATGCTAGATGGCAAACTACAACAGAAAAGAACGCAGACGGTAACACAGCCGCAGGCGATCCAAGTAGCATTAAAGATCTTTTAACAAATGGACATTTAGATCCGGACGCTCCAGATCCAGCACTTTACCCACAAGGTATATTGTTATGGAACACAAGACGTTCAGGTTACAATGTAAAAGAATACAAAAACAATTACATAACAACAAGCAAATATCCAGGTTCAGGATCAAGTGGTTTAGGAAATCCTAGAATGAGCAACGAATCAGTTGCAGGATACTTCCCAGACAGATGGGTAACTAAATCTAGCAACAATGCAGATGGTTCCGGAACGTTTGGAAGAAAAGCACAAAGACAAGTAATTGTACAACAATTAAAATCAGAAATAGACACTAACCAAGCGATCAGAGAAGATCAAAGAGGATTTAATGTAATTGCTTGTCCTGGATATCCAGAAGTTATTGCTAATATGTTGAATCTAAACACAGACAGAGGAAATCAAGCATTTGTAATTGGTGACACTCCGTTAAGATTAGAAGGCACAGCAACTTCGATCCAGAACTATGCTAACAACACAGCAGGTGCATTAGACAACGGTGAAGACGGACTTGTAAGTTCAAGTGATTATTTGGGAGTGTTTTATCCATCAGGTTTAACAACTGACAACACAGGCAAGAACATTGTTGTACCACCATCACACATGATTACTAGAGTGTTGGCTAACAACGACAACCTTGCGTTTCCATGGTTTGCACCGGCAGGAACAAGAAGAGGTACTGTTGACAACGCTACTTCAGTAGGTTACATAGATAGTGCAACAGGAGAGTTTGAAGCGATTGCGGTGACAGAGTCTGTTAGAGACACAATGCACTCTGTTAAGATCAATCCAATTACTTTCTTATCAGGAGCAGGTATAGTAAACTTCGGAAACTTAACAAAAACATCAGCGGCATCGGCACTTGATAGAATTAACGTATCAAGATTAGCAGTGTATCTTAGAACACAACTTGATGCCATTGCAAAACCATTCATATTTGAACCAAATGATGAATTAACAAGAAACGAAATCAAAGGGGCAGTAGAATCATTCTTATTAGAATTGGTTGGACAAAGAGCATTATTTGACTTCTTAGTAGTTTGTGATGACACAAACAATACTCCAACTAGAATTGATAGAAATGAGTTATATGTCGATATAGCAATTGAGCCAGTGAAATCGGTTGAATTTATCTACATACCGTTGAGAATCAAAAACACAGGAGAAATAGCAAAATTGGGGAACTAATTTTGGATAAATAGGAGAAACAGATGGCAATATCA
>MDSZ01222313.1_pt1 | contig 12651 bp, 10 predicted proteins | sample 811201 | NCBI WGS metagenome assembly MDSZ01 (sample SAMN05326647, study PRJNA326480) | marine metagenome | isolation source: seawater | place: Indian Ocean: North | collected 2010
AAAAATAATAAAATAAAATTAAAAGCTGGTATGATATTGTCTAATGAGCCAGGCTATTATGAAAGAGGTAAATTTGGTTTACGAATTGAAAATCTAATTTTTGTAAAAAAAAATAAAAATAAAAATGAATTTGATAACTTAACATACGTGCCAATAGATAAAACCTTAATTGAAAAAGATCTTCTTAATAAAAAAGAAGTTACATGGTTAAATCAGTACCATAAAAATGTTTATAAAAACCTTAAAAAATATATGAATAAAAATGAATTAAGATTTTTGAAAAGCTCTTGTTCAAATATTTAAAAGATCATACCAATCATTTTCTGAAAATATTTTTATATTAAGCTCCTTAGCTTTTTCTATTTTTTTCTTTGTAGGTTTTGAATTTCCTACGACAAGAATATCTAATTTTTTTGAAATTGAGCCCAACACTTTACCTCCTAGATTTTCAGAAAGTGTTTTTGCTTCAGATCTGCTCATTTTTTCAAACCCTCCAGTAAACATTATATTTTTATCACTTAGCTTTCCTTTTTTTGTTAGGTATTTGAAATCTTGAATTTTTAAACAGCTAATAAATTTTTTTATAATCAAATTGTTTTCTTGTTTGTTAAAAAATTTTTTTAAAGAAAAAATTTGTGTATCACCTATTCCATCTAAATCGCTTAAATTTTTTAAAACTTCTTCTCTCTTGTTAGTCTCAAAAAGCTCTGAAAATTTATTTATTGATTTGAAAAAACTAGCTAATATTTTAGCATTTTCTTGTCCTATGTGCCTAATGCCTATGGAATAGATAAATCTATTTAAAGAAATATTTTTTGATTTATTAACTGAATTTTTTAAATTTTCTACCGACAATTCTCCCCATCCTTCAAGTTTAACAATTTTTTTGTAATCTAGATTAAAAATATCTGAAGGATTTTTAATTAAGTTTAACTTCCAAAACTGCTCGATTACTTTTTTTCCTAATCCCTCAATATTAAAAGCTTCTTTGGAAACTATGTGTTTGAGCTTCTCTTTTGCAATAAATGAACAATCATATTCTTTGATACATCGTTGCACTGAGTCTTCTTTCTTTGTAGTTGAATTAAATTCTTTAAAAATTTTTCCTCCGCATAAACATTTTTTAGGGAAAATATATTTTTTAGTCCCTTTACTTCTTTTGTTAATATCTACTGAAACAACTTGAGGAATTACATCGCCAGCTCTTTGAATAACAATAGTATCTCCTATCCTTATATCTTTTCTTAAAATTTCATCTTGATTATGTAAAGTAGCATTTGAAACTACAACCCCGCCAACAGTAACTGGTTCTATTTTTGCTACAGGAGTTATGGCGCCTGTCCTTCCTACTTGAATTAAGATATTTTTAATTCTAGAAATTGCTTTCTCAGAAGAAAATTTATATGCTGTTGCCCAACGAGGAGAGTTAGAAGTGTTTCCAAGCCGTTTTTGCAAACTTATATCATCTATTTTATAAACTAGTCCATCTATATCATAATCAAGCGTTGATCTTATTGATTCTAATTTCTTATGATGGATTTCAATTTCATCAATACCGTTAACAAGTTTATTATGTTCATTAGTACTAAATCCCCATTCTTTTAATTTCTTGATAAATTCAGATTGTGATTTATAAATCATCGGCTCTATAACCCCGAATCCATATGCAAAAAATTTTAAGGGAATTTTTTTTGTTTCTCTAAAATCTTTTTGTCTTAATGAACCTCCGGCAGCATTTCTTGGGTTGGCAAAATTTTTTTTTATAGACTTAAAATCTTTTTTTCCTATATAAACTTCTCCTCTTACTTCTAAAATTTCTGGTAAATTTTTATCAAATATTTTTTTTGGAATTTGTTTTATAGTTTTCAAATTTTCTAATATATCCTCACCAGTAACCCCATCTCCTCTAGATAAACCTTTAATTAAAACTCCTTTTTCATAGGTTAAAGATGCTGATATTCCATCTATTTTTAGTTCAGATGAAAAATCAAAGTCTTTGTTTTTAGAATTAAGAAAATTTGAAATTTTACTGATAAAGTCTTCCATTCCTTTCGCATTAAATGTATTTGAAAGTGAAAGCATTGGCTTTGAGTGTTTAATTTTTTTAAATTTTCTTGTTAACGGAGCTCCGACTTTATTTTGTATTGACTCTTTTTTTTTTAAAAAAGCAAACTGTTCCTCAAGTTTTATGAGTTCTTGTTTAATTTTATCATACTTAGCATCAGAAACTAATGGAGAGTCAAGATTAAAATAATGATGATCATATTTTAATATTAATTTTTTTTTATTGTTATATGTTTTTAAGGCACTGTCTTTTTTCATTTTTTTAGAATTTTATTAATAGTTTTTTTAACCAATCCTAGTTCATCTTTTTTTGATTGTTCTTCTAAAATCTTTTTTTCTTTTTGATAGTCTTTGTTTAAAAGTGAGTAGGAATTTTCATACCATTTACTAGAATTATAATTATAACCAAGTATCTTTGCAGTTTTTTTTGCCTCATCTATTAACCCTAGATTATAATATATTTCCACTAGTCTATGCAAAGCTTCTTCAATAAAAATTGTTTCTTGATAATCATTTACCACAATTTTGAGTCTATTAATTGCTGGGATCCATTTTTTGGTTTTAATATAATATTTAGCAACATAAATTTCTTTTGCAGCTAATTGATTTTGAATTAAGCCTAATTTAAATTTTAGGTCTAGAGAATAATCTGTGTCAGGGTATTTTTTAACGTAATCTTGAATCATTTTTTTTGATAACAGTAATGGTTTTAAATCTTTTTTCTCATCAAGTATTTGTTCATAATTTGATAAAATTATTAAGTATTTAGCGTACTGAATATTTTTGTCTGCTGGATATTTTCTCAAAAAATTTTCTAATGTGGAGATAGCTTCATCATAAAAATTAATTGAGTAATAGCAATATGCAGACATTAGCGAAGCTTTAGCTGAATGCTCTACGATTGGCAAAATGCTTTCAGCTTCCGAAAATGTTTTTGCAGCAAAAAAGAATTCCCCCTCATTCATAGAAGTTACAGCTTTTTCATATAATAAATATGATTCTTTTACGTCAGGTGGTGTAATTGATAAGTCATCTTTTTTTTTACATGCTGCGATAAAAAAGAGTAAAAGAATAATTAAGAAATATTTTTGATACATTTTGTATACATATCAAAAAAAATATATGAGGTAAAATTATGTTTTATTGAGCGCTGGCTGAAAGTGGCTTTTTTGTCGGCTTTACCAAATTATTCTCATACATTGTCTTGCCGCTTTCCATAGACCAATTTGAAGAGTCTGAAAAGAATTTTAAAAGCAACTTATTTGTTAGTGCATGACCGCCTTGAGAAGTTTTAATATGTCCAAATATTCTATTTCCAGATAACATAAGGTCTCCAAGACAGTCTAAAATTTTATGATACACAAATTCATGTCTATTTCTTAAACCTTCATCATTTAATATTTCTCTATCTTTAACAACAATTGCATTCTCTAGAGAACCACCTTTAGCTAGTCCTTTGCTTTTTATCATATCTATATCTTCATATAAGCAAAATGTTCTAGAGCTGTAGATGTCTGAAAGATTGTCTTTACTTAATTTAAATTCTTTTCTTCTTGTTCTTATTAAAGGGTTTTTATAAATTATTTCAAAATCTACAATTAAATCATTATCAGACGGTTCTATAGAAATATATTTTGACCCATCTTTAATTTCCACTTTCTTTTTTACTTTCACATACTTTCTAGGAGCACTTTGCTCTCTTGTTCCAACCGATCTTATAGCTTCTACAAATTCATTTGCTGAACCATCTAAAATTGGTATTTCAGATGCATTAACTTCTACTAAAGCATTATCAATACCCTCTCCAAAAAAAGCTGCCATAAGATGTTCAACGGTAGAAATGGTTATGCCCTCTTTATTTATAATTTTAGTACAAAGTATTGGTTCAACTACATTTTTATAATTGGCAGAAATAACTTGGCTATTATTAAGATCAACTCTATAAAAATTTATACCTGAATTTTCTTCAGCTGGCTTAATTGTTACTTCAACGTTTACACCATTATGAAGTCCAATGCCTTTCAGCTGAATAGGATTGTTTATAGTTTTTTGATTTATTGGGATCATTGCTATTGTATACAAAATAAGACTAATATTTCTAAAACAACAAATGTTTCAAAAAAAAACAGACCTACTCAAAAATTCTTGAGAATAGCCTTGTTATCAAAGATTTTTTTTTACTTATAACTGGGATTGCCTCTTTTGCCCACCCTTTGCATAAAAGTTCCCCAAAAATATTTATAAATTTAAAATTATCATTTTTTGATAATTCTTTTAAATAAACTTCTTTATCGGCAAAATAACTTTTAAAAATTTTTTCAAATTTAATTAAAAAATTTTTGTCCTCAAAATATATATACAAAGAATAATTGTCGTTTTTATAGATATCTAAATTTTTATTTTTTTCAAAAATCAATTTTATTATTTCTTCAATTCTGGAAGAAGAAATATCATGTAAATGTGAAATACTTATTTTTCTAAAACTGTTGTTTTCAAAAAATTTTTTATCAAGATATTCTTCTGAATTTTTTGATAATTGAAGATCTTTATCAGAAATAATTTTTTTTACTTTCGACATTTCTAAAGAACAAACTTTTGATATATCTTTTAAAATTATATCTGAACCAAAATTAAAATTTTGAAAAAAACAAAAAGCAGAATTGTAAAAATAAATTAATTTGATGCTATCTTTATCAATAATCACTTTGAAAAAAGTGTCTTTATTCTCATTATTAATTACATCAATTCCTTCAATAAAACTTTTTAAAATAACTTTATTTGTATTTAGATTGCATTTACTTAAAAGGGAAAAAATATTATTTAATTCATTTTTTTTAATAAGAAAAAAAGTTAATTGGTGTGAATAAAAATCTCCGAATAATCCTATTGGTAGGTTTTTGTGTGCCTTAAAATCTAAAAAGTATTTTGTATTAAATAAATGAATTATAGTTTTGTTTTTTTCAATTTCTGTTAATTTTGATTTTAAATTGTTCAAAATAAAAGAAATATCCTCTTGTAAAATTTGATTTCCATTCAACTTGTTAAATCCAGTTACGTTAATACAGTCAAAGTCATTTTGATTAATAATTATATTAGCGTTATCAAATATATAATTTGTTTTGTTTTCAATTATTTTTATACTTTTTTTTAATATATCTACGCTACTTTCTAAATTAACGACTTTACCGTTTGAGATTCCAGATGATAGTGTAATTTCTTTTTCAATAATTTTAAAATTAAGCTCATCATCGTAGGTTCCAACAGCTAATATAAAATTTTGATCATTAATTTCTATAAAAAGATTTTTTTTTTCAATTTTTTCCATCTAATTTAAAATAAGTTGATCCTTAATCCTATAATCAAAAATTGAGTATTTTTCAAAATTAAAATCCTTTTTTAAATCTTTATAATTTTTTAAACTTTCATTAAAATTTGTTACCGGCAGTTTTATTGTATTCAAGTTTTTTAATATGATATCCCATCTACCTATATCAAAATAATAAAAAGATTTTATATCTGTAATAGGAAAATCTAAATCGACTAAACTAGAGTAAATTTTTAAAAAATTCTTTTGACTCCCAAAAATTCTTGGTAAGTTTGCCAAAATTTCATTATCAAAATATCTAATTTCTTCACCTTTTTTTGTTAAATAAAAAGTATCTTTTTTATTATTGAGAATTGCAATTGGTTTTTTTTCGTAAACTTTTATTTTTAATTTATAAGGATAAATTTTCTTTATTTCGATTGATTTAATTAATTGATTGTCTTTTAATATATCTAAAATTTTATCTTCATTTACAGATATTAAGCTTGTCAAATATAATTTAGAATTAAATAGATCATGCAAGTTTTCTTTTTTAATCACTTGTGTGTTTTCTATTTCAATTTTTTTTATTTTAAATAAGGTTAATCCAGAATTAAAGGAAATAGGATTGAAAGTGCTTAATAATACAATGAGAAGTAAAGAATATAGAATTATCCAAAACTTTGTCATCTATTAATGCTTGCGTCTAGTATTATTTTATTAACTAGTTTATCGAATGATATATTTTTATACTCAGCTATTTCTGGCACTAAAGACAAAGATGTCATGCCAGGTTGGGTATTTGTTTCTAATAGATAAAATTTATTATTTTCATATTTAAAATCTGATCTAGTTACACCTCTGCAACCTAAAATTTTATGAGTTCGTTCAGCTATTTTTAAAACTTTAAGATATTTTTTTTTTGGAATATTTGCTGGCATAATATGATTTGTTCTTGCAGATTTTGAGTATTTTGCCTTATAATCATAAAATGTTCTTTTAGGTTTAAGTTCTATCGCCCCTAAAGCTTTTCCATTTAATACAGCAGCTTGTATCTCTTGCCCGCCTATAAATTCTTCAAGCAATAATGTATCATATTTTTTGAGAAGAAGATTAATGTTTTTTTTTAGATTAATCAAATTTTTACAAATTTTGACACCTATACTTGATCCTTCGCTGTTTGGTTTAATTACAAGAGGAAAGTTTAAATTTTTCTTTATCAAAATATTTTTTATATTTTTTGAAAAAAATTGTTTTTTTTTAATCAAATGAAATCGTGGTGTCAAAATTTTATTTTTAACAAAAATTTCTTTTGAAATTACTTTATTCATTGCTTTCATTGAAGCTAGAACTCCAGAGTGAGTATAGGGTGTTTTTGAAAATTCAAAAAAACTTTGAGCAAATCCATCTTCCCCTTCTTCTCCATGAAGAGCATTAAAAATTATATCAACTTTAATTTTCAAAATATCTATAAATAACTGTTTTTTTGGATCAAATGTAATGGTTTTATAACCTAATCTTTTGATAGCTTTCATGCAAGCTTTTCCCGTCTTAATGCTTATTTCTCGCTCTCTTGAATTTCCTCCTAATACTATCAATACTTTTTTTTTCATTAAGAAATATTTTTACCAATAATTTTAATTTCTAGGTCTAGTTTAATATTTTGTTGCTCAAAAACTTTTCTTTTTACATAATTAATTAATTTTTCAATATCTTCGGATGAAGCTCCCCCCTCATTAATAAAGAAATTATTATGTTTTGAAGATATTTTTGCTTTTCCAAAAGATACTTCGCTGCAATTAGAATTCTTTATAAGTTCCCAAGCTTTTTTCTCTTTTGGATTTTTAAATGTGCTTCCACAAGTTTTGACTTGTGTTGGTTGAGATTCTTTTTTTTGTTGAAAATATTTATTCATTTTTTTCGTAAATCTTATTTTTATTTCCTTTTTTTATTTCAAAATTTGCAGATATAATAATTAAATTTTTTGGTAAATTAGTTCCTCTATAGTAGAACTTAATATCGTCTTTTTGAATTTCTATAATTTTACCTTTAAAATCTATAGCTTTAATTGAAGATAAAATATTTGATATTTCATCACCATAACAACCACTATTCATAATTATAGCTCCTCCTATTGAACCTGGTATACAAGATAAAAATTCAAATCCAGCAATTTCATTTTCTGCGGCATAGCTTGACAGTCTTTTATCCAATGTTGCTGCACCAACTTCTAATAAATTATTATTAATTTTTTTAATATATGAAAACTTTGAACTAAGTTTTATAACTACTCCATCAAAGCCTCCATCTCTAACTAAAGTATTTGACCCAGCTCCAATACATATAATTTTATAATCATCTTTCATTAAATTCAGAAAACTCATGATCTGATCTTCAGTATCTGGCCTGAATAATATATTTGCCGGCCCTCCAAGATTAAACCAACTATATTTTGATAAGGTTTCATTAAAAATTATTTTTCCTCCAAATTTTTTTTCTAATTCTTTTAATTCTTTTTTCATAAGTTTTTTTGTAAATTTCTCATCCAGCTTGAAATTGACCCAGCTCCCATACCAATTATAATTTCATTTTTAATAAGATTTTTTTTAAAAAAATTAGTAAGGTTTTTTTCGTCATGAATTACAATTACTTGTACTTTTGAATTGATAGAAATTAATTTTGCAAATTTGATTAAACTAAATTTTTTATCAATTTTTTCACCTGCCGCATAAACAGGGCATAAAATTACTCTATCTGAGAAATTAAAAGATTTTGAAAATTCTTTTTTAAGTGAATTAACTCTTGTAAATCTATGGGGTTGAAATACTGAGGTAATTTTTTTTGTTCCTGAAACTTTTTTTATTCCCTCTAAGACTGAGGAAATTTCAGTTGGATGGTGGGCGTAATCATCGTAGAATTCATTATTATTTTTTTCAAATATTTTTGTCATTCTTCTTTGTACTCCAGAAAATTTCAGCAAAGCTTCTTTGATAATTTTGATTTTGACACCTAAATTAATACAAACACTAATTGCAGCTACAGAATTTAAAATATTATGTTTTCCTATTAGATTAAGTAAAATATTTTTAAAAATTATTTTTTTCCCTAAAAAATTTTTTATTACAAGATCGAATTTAGAACTATTCAAATTATATTTTGGATTAATAATTTGATAATCAGCAATTTTACTAAATCCATAAGTTATTATATTTTTTGTTTTAATTTTATTTCGTAATTTCTTGATGATTCTATCATCAATACAAATTATGCATTTACCAATTGGGGGTGTTTTATTAATAAATTTAATGAAACAATTTTCCAAATTTTTAAAATTTTTGTAAAAATCAATATGTTCATTATCTATATTTGTTACAATTGAATAATTAATAGGAATTTTTAAAAAACTTCCATCAGACTCGTCAGCCTCTAATACTGTCCATTCGCCCTTTCCAAGTTTTGCATTGCTCTTTAAAGAATTTATAACACCGCCGTTTATAATTGTAGGATCAAGTTTTGACTCTAATAAAATTTTTGAAACAAGAGATGTAGTTGTGGTTTTTCCGTGGGAACCAGAAACAATTATATTTTTTTTTAAAGATACAATATTTGAAAGCATTTCAACCCTTTCGTAAATAGGTAATTTTCTTTTTTTGGCCTCTTTAATTTCTAAATTATTATTTTTAATAGCAGATGACTTAACTAATATTGTAGCTTTCTTAATATTCTTTTTTTTTTGCCCTATATAAAATTTTATGCCGAGTTTTTTACAATTTTCAACATTTTTATTAATATTAATATCACTTCCCTGAACTTTAAAACCCATTACTTTCATAACTTGCGCAAGACCACTCATGCCAATACCACCAATACCGGTAAAGTGAATTATTTCTTTTTGACCTACATTAATTTTCATAAAATAAATTTTTTATCTCTTTATTAATAATATCAAAAACATTTTTATCAGTATGTTTTTTCTGATTTTGTTTTATTGAATTTATTATTGATTTATCTTCATGTATTGAATGAAGCAAATCAAATAGTTTATCTTTCAAATCACTTTCTTGTATCATTATAGCATACCCTTTTTTCTTGAAATACTGTGCGTTCTTATACTGATGATTCTCAGCAGATGATTCTAATGGAACTGTAATTATTGGTATATTACAATTCAAAAGTTCGGCTAAAGCAGAGGATCCAGCTCTAGTGATCACTAAATTAGTTGATTTATAATATTCTAATATATCAAAAGTAAAACTAAATAGCTTGTGATCTACTTTGTTTTTGTCATAAATATCTTTTATTTGATCTATTTGATTTTTTAAACATTGTTGTAAAATCTTAATTTTCATATTATTTTTTTTACATCGTATAAAAATTGAAGGTAATAATTCTGCAAAAATTTTTGCTGCCTGACTTCCACCTAAAACAAGAATATTAATAAAATCATTATCTTTATTTATTTCTTTAACTTTCATGTGGTTCAAAATTTTTTCTCTTAAGATATTTCCAGTTACAATGGTTTTGTTACTATATTTTTGATTGATACCTTCAATGTCTTCATATGCAACAAATATTTTTTTAGCAAAAGGAGCAAGGTATCGATTTGCTTTACCCATTAAAATGTTATTCTCATATATAATAAAAGGTATTCTTAAAATTATGGCAGAAAAACATAATGGAAATGAAGCATATCCACCCATCCCAAAAATAAATTTAGGTCTTTTTGTGATTAAAAAAAAAATTGATTTTGCTATTGCAATAAATATTTTAAAAAAAGAAAAAAAATTTTTTTTATTTAAAGATGTTCCTTCAATTATTTTTGTTTTATCAATTGTAGAATTATCAATAAATCTAACACCTCTTTTATCAGATGTTAAAACTGAATTAAATCCCAATGAATTTAAATAATTAGCTAAACCCAAAGCGGGAAATATATGGCCACCTGTTCCACCAGTTGCTATTACAATATATTTATTATTAATATTCATTATAAAACCTATTTTTTGTATAATTTAAAATAACTCCTGCTAAAATTGAGCTTCCTATTAAAGATGAGCCTCCATAACTTAAAAAAGGTAAAGTCATACCTGTTGTTGGTAACAAGCTTGTATTCACACCAACATGAATAAAGGTTTGAAAAATTAACAAAGAGGATAAGCCACATAACGAAATTTTTGAGTTTTCGTCAGAGTTTTTAATACAATTTTTAATAATTTTGTAAGAAATGTACAAAAAAATTGTAATTACCATTATAGAGATGATGGAGCCAAACTCCTCAGTAATGACTGCAATTATATAGTCTGTATGAGCCTCGGGTACACTATCTTTTAAGATTCCTTCTCCCATACCTTGGCCCTTCAGACCACCTTGTTTTATTGCTGCAAGAGCTTTATCGGTTTGAAAACTGTCTCCTTTTGTTGGGTCAAAAAAAGTAGTTATTCGTTGCGATATATATCCAAATCTTTCAGGAAAAATTGTTAAAATGAGAAATGAAAAAAATATTATTAGACTAAAAATAATTAAGATATAAGTTATCTTAAATCCTGAAATAAAGATTAAAGATATCCAGGTAGCTATTAATAAAATTGATTGTCCAACATCAGGTTGATTTAAAAGAAAAAAAATTATTATTGATAATAGAACAAGGCTGATAAAATGAGAATACTTATAATTTCTTATTTTATTATTACTGAGTATATTTGCTGTAATAAGAACAAAAAACGGCTTAATAATTTCAATAGGCTGTAACCGAAAAAAAATTAAATCCAGCCATCTTTTTGAACCTTTAATTTCAACACCAACTAATGGAACTAATAAAAGTAGTATAAAGGATAAGATAAATATTGGTAAAATGGTTTTTTTTAAGAAAGATATTTTTACATATGATATTACAAACATTACTGAAATAGCTAATAAAGCAAAAACTAAATGTCTTGAAAAGTAATGATAAAAGTCTTTATTTAATCTTTCACCTGCTAATGAAGAAGTTGATGAAAACGAAAAAAAAATTCCTAAAAAAAATAAAGCTAAAAAACTAAACAAAATATTTTTGTCAATATTTCTCCAATAATTACTCAGTCTATCTGTATTAAAAAGATTTTTTAGCATAATTTTTAATTAACTTTCTAAAACTTTCACCTCTTTGAGCAAAATTTTTATATTGATCATATGATGCGCTGGCTGGACTAAATAAAATAGTAGTTTTTTTATGATATTTTAAAGATTGAAAAATTTTTTTTATAACTATTTTTAAATCTCTATAAATTTCATATTCTACTTTTTTATTTATTTGTTTTGCAAAAAAATTGGGATGAGTCCCAAATATATAAGCTTTTATTATTTTCTTTTTAAATTTATTAATTCTTATTTTATCGTTTTTTTTTGGCTGCCCGCCCACAATCCAGATTATATTATCATTTGACTCAAGGGCAAAACTTGTTGCCTCAAATGAAGTAGCTTTTGAGTCGTTTATAAAAATGTGATTTCTAATTTTAAAAATAAATTCTTGTCTATGGCTTAGTCCATTAAAAGATTTAAGAGAGTTTAAAAAATTAATTTTATTCATTCCAAATTTTTTACAAATATAAAAAGAAAAGGCGACATTATCTTTATTAGCTTCAAGTTTTAAATATTTATTATAAATTTGATTTTTCTTAAAAGGATTTTTTTTGATAAAGTTTAATTTTCCTGAAAATTTATTATTTATATAAAATTTTTTTAGTTTCGCATCGTTTATAAAAGCAAAATCAGAATTTTTTTGATTTTGAAATATTTTAAATTTTGATTTAACATATTTTTTTTTAGTTCCATGCCAATCTAAATGATCATTTGTAATATTTAATATAGCGCCACAAAAAGGTCTAACAAACTTAGAATTTTCTAATTGAAAAGATGAGGCTTCAATTACATATATCTCATTTTTAAGAAATTTAATATCTAATATCGGTTTACCAATATTGCCAACTAATTTACTTTTAAATTTATTTTTGATTAAAACATGATGAATTAGTGAGCAAGTAGTTGATTTTCCATTCGTTCCAGTTACAACAATCGATTTTTTTAACTTATTTTTTAAAAAAAATAAGTCTAGATCTGTTATGATTTTTATTTTATTCTTTAATAATATTTTCTTAAATATTGAATTATAAATGTTAATTCCTGGACTAATAATTATATAATTTACAAAATTTAATTTATTTTGAAAATTTCTTTTTCGTTTAACATTAAGTTTATATAAGTAATCATCCCATATATAAATTTTTTTTGCTTTATTTTTTTTTAAA
>MDSZ01266152.1_pt1 | contig 12650 bp, 11 predicted proteins | sample 811201 | NCBI WGS metagenome assembly MDSZ01 (sample SAMN05326647, study PRJNA326480) | marine metagenome | isolation source: seawater | place: Indian Ocean: North | collected 2010
TAAAATGTAATACTTCCAAATTTGTTAATTTCTAATAATAAATTAAAATCAACAGAATTAGCAAAAAAATTGATTAAAAAATTTGATTTATCCTCAAAATTGAACAATTATCCTTCAGAGCTCTCTGGTGGTGAAAATCAAAGAATTGCTATTGCTAGAGCTTTAATTAATGAACCAAATATTATTTTAGCCGATGAACCAACTGGAAGTTTAGATTTTGAAAACGCTAAACATATATTTAAAATCTTATTTAATTTAAAAAACAAAAATAGAATTATAATTTTTGCAACCCATAATAGATATTTTGCCAATATGGCAGATTGTAAAATTAAAATGATTGGTGGTAAGATGAGTATCACTAATGAAAGAATCAATTAACAAAACATTTAATCATTTTAAAATACATACTCAATATTCAATTTGTGAAGGTGCTGTAAAGATTGAACAATTGAAAGACTTTTGTAAAAAAAATAAAATTAAATCTTTAGGTCTATCTGATACCTACAATTTATCTGGTGCTTTAGAATTTTCAGAAAGTCTATCTTCTGTGGGAACGCAACCAATAATTGGAACACAGATATTATTTAAGTATAAAAATTTCTATGGATCATTGCCACTAATAGCAAAAAATTCTGTAGGTTATAAAAATTTAATAAAACTTTCTTCAAAATCCTATCTTGAAAATTTTAAATCTACTGATCCTTACTGTGAATTAAATGATTTAATTAATAATTTTGAAGGATTAATTGTATTAACTGGATCAATAAAATGTTTGTTTGGTAGATTATTTAACAAAGGCTTACTTAATGAAATGGAAGAAATTTTAATAAAGTTAAAAGAAAAGTTTAATGACAATATTTACATAGAGATACAGAGGCATAAAGATATAAATGAAAAAGAATTTGAAAATTTTAATCTTAAGATTTCAAAGAAATTAGATTTACCTATTATAGCTTCAAATGAAGTTTACTATCTCGATAAAGATATGTTTGAAGCTCATGATGCATTAATGTGCATAGGGGAAAAAACATATATTAATGATACAAATAGAGCTAAATTAACTAATCAACATTATTATAAATCATCGGATGAAATGATTGATTTATTTAAAGATTTACCTGAAGCCTTAGAAAATAATTTTAATTTGCCATATAGATGTTCATTTAAGCCAGATTCATCAAAACCAATACTGCCAAATATTTCATCATCCGATAGTGATGCAAATAAAATGTTATCAGAACAATCAATTTCAGGATTAATTAATAAATTTAAATTAATGCTTAACATAGATGAAGTTAATTTTCAAAATGATGAAAAATATCTTTATTATAAAAAAAGATTAGATCACGAACTTAAAATAATTGTTGAAATGAATTATGCGGGTTATTTTTTAATTGTATCTGATTATATTAAATGGGCCAAAGAAAACAAAATACCTGTAGGACCTGGTAGGGGATCAGGCGCTGGATCGTTAGTAGCATGGTGCTTGTCTATAACAGATATTGATCCAATAAAATTTAATTTAATCTTCGAAAGATTTTTAAACCCTGATCGAATATCAATGCCTGATTTTGATATTGATTTTTGTGAGGAAAAAAGAGATTTAGTTTTTGAGTATCTAACCACAAAGTATAAAAATAGTGTAGCTCACATTATTACATTTGGTAAACTTAAAGCTAGAATGGTGATAAGAGATGTTGGTAGAGTACTTGGTTTACCCTATGGTTTCATTGATAGTATTTGCAAAATGATACCTTTTGATCCTTCTAGACCTATGACACTAAAAGAATGCATTAATGTAGAGCCTAGACTTCAAAGTTTAATAAAGGAAGATAAAAGAGTAGAGCGATTGATAAACTTGTCTTTAAAATTGGAAGGCTTAAATCGAAATGTTGCAACTCACGCCGCTGGAGTGGTTATAGCCGATAAAAAATTAACTGAAACTGTGCCCTTATATAAAGATAACTCTGCAGAACTGCTACTTCCATCAACTCAATTTGATATGTATTCCGCTGAAAATGCAGGACTAGTTAAATTTGATTTTTTAGGTCTTAAAACACTTACAGTAATAGATAAGACTCAAAAGCTTATTAATAAAATTGATCCTGAGTTTAAAATAGAAAATATAAGTTATGACGATCAGAAAGTATATGAATTATTGTCTAGTGGGAATACAGTAGGATTATTTCAATTGGAGAGCTCAGGAATGAAAGATGCTTTAATAAACATGAAGCCAAATAGATTAGAGGATATTATTGCTTTAGTTGCATTATACAGGCCAGGTCCAATGAGCAATATACCAATATACAATGAATGCAAGCATGGAAAAAGAGAACCTGATTATCTCCATCCAAAACTAGAGGAGATTTTAAAACCAACTTATGGCGTAATAATTTATCAGGAGCAAGTAATGCAAATAGCACAAGTATTATCAGGTTTTACTGCAGGTGAGGCAGATATTTTAAGAAGAGCCATGGGTAAAAAAAAAAGAGCTGAATTAGAAAAACAGAAACAAAGATTCGTTGACGGAGCTTTTAAAAATGGAATTAGCAAAGACATTGCCGCAGGTATTTTTCTAAAAATTGAACCATTTGCAGAATATGGATTTAACAAAAGTCATGCTGCTGCATATGCTGTAATAGCTTATCAAACAGCATACCTAAAAACACACTACACACATCAATTTTTTGTTGCATCAATGTCAATGGAATTATCTAATCAAAAAAAATTAAGTGAATTTTATGAAGAGTTAAAAAGATTAAATATTCAAGTTATAAGACCTGATATAAACAAGTCATTTGCTAATTTCTATTCGGATGGTCAAAATTTTTATTACGCATTAGGTGCCATAAAAAATGTCGGTTATGATGCAATCTCAAATTTAATTAATGAAAGAATTAAAAATGGAAAATATAAAAATTTAAATGATTTTACTAACCGAGTTAACCCAAAGGATATAAATAAATTACAATTAGAAGGAATGGTTAAGGCAGGAGTTTTTGACAGTATAAATGTAAATCGTCAAGCATTATTCAATTCAATTCCAAATATAATTTTAAAATCTAAAAAAAATTATGAGAATAAATCTATTAATCAAATTGATTTATTTAAGATAAATGAAGAATATGAAAACTTTTTAGAGGATATTAAAGATTGGGACGTTGACATAAAACTTACCAAAGAATTTGATACATTGGGTTTTTACATATCTGATCATCCTGTGAAATATTATAAGTCAATTTTTAAGCAATATAATATTATAAGCTATGTAGATTTTGAAAGTAAAAATGACATTATAAGTTCGAATATTGCTTGTACTGTTTTAAAAGTTCAGGAAAAGAAAACCCAATCAGGCAATTCTTACGGAATAATAAAATTCTCAGATTTATCAGGAGTTTTTGAATTATTTATATTTTCTGAAATTTTTGAATTGAATAGAAATATTTTAAAAGAAGGAAACTCACTCTTGCTTACGTTAATAAAAAATTTTGCTGATGAATCTAAAAATAAAAAAAGAATTAATGTAAAAAAAATAGTGTCCTTAAAGGAAATTATTAATAAGCCTATAAAAAATATATCATTCACATTTGAGAATATAGAAGAATTTGAAAAAATTAAAAATTTAGATGAAAATCTCGCTGGAACTAAAATTAAAATTTATCTTAAATATCATGATAGTACTTTTGTATTTCAATTGAAAAATAAGAGAAATATTAACAATAATCTTCTAAATTCATTAAATTTAGAAAAATATGTGCAAATTGAGTAAAAAAAACTTGTTTTTTCAGTTATAATTAGTACAAGTTCCAAAATTAACACGCACACAATTTGTGGTTTTAAACCTCCGGTCCCTTAAAGGGCAGAAATTGTGGTGGTATAACCGGAAAGAAATATGAAAATACCTAAAATTACAATAGAACAATTATTAGAAGCTGGAGTTCATCTTGGGCATAAGACTTTAAGGTGGAATCCAAAAATGAAAAAATATATTTTTGGAAAAAGAGATACTATACATATAATTGATTTAACTCAAACACTCGACCTAACTAATATTGCATTAGAAAAAATTCATAATACAATTTCCTCTGGTGGAAAGATATTATTTATATCAACAAAAAAACAAGCATCAGAATCAATAGCGCAACTTGCAAAAGACACTGATCAATATTATGTAAATTATAGGTGGTTAGGGGGCATGTTGACAAATTGGGGGACAATTTCTAATTCAATAAAGAAACTAAATAAAATAAATATTGATCTAACATCAGAAAACAGAGGATTTACTAAAAAAGAATTACTTAAAATGAGTGGTCAAAGAGATAAATTGCAAAGATCACTTGGAGGTATTATGGATATGAAAAAAATTCCAGATCTTGTTTTTATAATTGATACCAATTATGAGTCATTGGCAATAAAAGAATCTATAAAATTAGGAATTCCAATTATTGCAATTTTAGATACAAACTCAGATCCAGAAGGAATAGACTTTCCTATACCGGGAAATGATGATGCAAGAAGATCAATAGATCTATACTGTAACATGGTAAAGGAAACTATTGATGATGCAAAATTAAATATTAAAAATATAGTAGAAAATTCTACTGTTGAAAAAAAACCTGTTGCTGAAAATAAAAATACTAAAAAAATAACCGACAGTAAACCAAATTAATATCATATAGATTTTTGAATGAGTGATATAGAAAAAGTCAAAATACTAAGACAGTCAACTGGTGCTGGTTTTAAAGATTGTAATTCTGCATTAAAAGATTCAAATGGCGATTTAGATAAAGCGATCGAAATATTGAGAATAAAAGGTGTTGCAAAAGCTACAAAAAAAATGGGCAGAGATGCTAATGAAGGAGTTGTAGTAATTTGCGGCAATGAAAAGAAAACTTCTATAATAGAAATAAATTGTGAAACAGATTTTGTTGCTAAAAATAAGAATTTTTTAGATTTTGTAAAAGAAGTAGGTGAATTAAATAATGAAATATCTTCTAATTTAGAAAACTTGAAAAAATCAAAAATGAAAAATAACAATTCAGTGGAAGACAATTTAGTATCATTAATAGCAAAAATAGGTGAAAAAATTACATTTGGCAAATGTAACACCCTTGAATCAACTAATGGTATAAACTTTATATATCATCACAATGTAATAACCGAAAATGTATCAAAGTTAGGAGTTATCGTTTCATTAGAAGCAAATGAAATTAATGATCAACTCCAATCTTTTGGAAAACAATTATCTATGCATATAGCAGCCTCAAATCCTTTAGCAATTAATTCAGCTGAATTATCAAATGATATAATCGAGAAAGAACAAAATATAATTACCGAAGAGTTAAAAAATCTTGGCAAACCAGAGGAAATTGCAAAAAAAATTAGTCTAGGTAAGATAAATAAATTTAAAGAAGAAAATAGTTTGATAACCCAAGATTGGGTTATGGAACCAAAGAAAAAAGTCAAAGATGTACTAAAAGAACTAAATATCACAAATTTAAAAATCAACAAATTTGTTAGAATAAAAATTGGCGAATAATGTTTAGTCCAGATCAATATAAAGAAAAAATGTCAAAAACGATTGATGTTTTCTCTAAAGAATTAGCTTCTTTAAGAACGGGCAGGGCAAATGCTAGTATGTTGGATATAATAAAAGTTGATGTTTATGGACAACTAATGCCAATTAATCAACTAGGAAGTATTACAACACCTGAGCCTAGAACAATAAATATCCAAGTATGGGATAATACCAATGTTAATCTTATAGATGCAGCAATAAAAAAATCAGATTTAGGCTTAAATCCACAAATAGATGGTCAATTAATAAGACTTCCGGTTCCAGATCTCAACGAGGAAAGAAGAAACGAAATGAAAAAAATTGTTAAATCGATGGGTGAAAAATGTAAAATTTCTGTGAGAAATATCAGAAGGGAAGCAAATGAAGAATTAAAAAAAAGTTTAAAAAATAAGGATATATCAGAAGATGAACTAAAAAATAAAGAAAAAATAATTCAAGGAATAACAGATAGTAATATTAAAATTATTGATGAAAAAATTGATATAAAAGAAAAAGAATTAATGAAAATATGAAATCACCTAAACATGTAGCCATAATTATGGATGGTAATGGTAGGTGGGGATTAAAAAAAAAAAATTCAAGAAACTTTGGACATAAAAAAGGCATTGAAACTGTTGAAAAAATAATTGAAGAATCTATAAAACAAAAAATCCAATATTTGACATTATTTGTATTTTCTACTGAAAATTGGAAAAGACCCAAAAAAGAAATTGAATACCTTTTTAAACTTCTAAACTTTTATATAATTAGAGAACTTGACAATTTATTAAAAAAAAAAATTAAAATTAAAATAATTGGAAAAATAAATTCATTTCCTGGAAATCTAAAAAAAAATATACGAAAAATTGAAAAATTAACAAGAAATAATAAAAATATTCAAATAAATATGGCTTTAAATTATGGATCTCGACAAGAAATAATAAATTCACTTAGGTTATTAAAAAAAAAATCTCTTCCAATAAATGAAAAAAATATTCAAGATAATTTATATACAAAAGGGATACCTGATCCAGATATACTAATTAGGACAGGAAATACCAATAGAATTAGTAATTTTTTAGCATGGCAATCTATTTACACAGAAATTTTCTTTGTAAAAAAAATGTGGCCAGATTTTACAAAAAATGATTTAAAAAAAATAGTTACTAAGTTCAAAAAAATACAAAGAAATTTTGGTGGATTACATGCCAGAGATTATTAAAAGAATATTTACATCTTTAGTATTATTATCATTATTTTTATTGTCTTTATTTAATAAATTAGTCTTAATTATTTCATTATTTCTTGTCATGACTGAAATTTTTTATGAATTTTTTATAATGTTAAAAAATATTTTTAAACGCAACACTGATAAATTAAAGTTGTACCTAATATTATTAATTTCAAATTTCTATCTCATTCTATTAGGTATTTTAATTTATTATTGTTTAAATTCCAGTGTGGAAAATAAAAGCAATTTATTAATAGTAGTTTTAATATGTATCTCTAGCGATATTGGAGGATACATATTTGGGAATTTATTTAAAGGAAAAAGATTGACTAAAATTAGTCCAAATAAAACTTACTCTGGAGCTGTAGGATCTTTTTTATTATCATTAATTATTATACAAATTTATTTTAGTTATTACTTAAGTTTAAAGGATTTGATATTTATTACTTTAATAATTTCATTAATTTCTCAAATTGGAGATATATTTATATCTTTTATAAAAAGAAAAGCTAATTTTAAAGATACCGGAAATATACTACCAGGCCATGGAGGTTTGTTAGATCGTTTTGACGGATTAATCTTTGCAATACCAACAGGTATTTTGTTAATTTATATTTTATTATGAAAAATATAGTTATTCTAGGATCAACAGGATCAATTGGAGAGTCTGTACTCAAAATTGTAAGAAAAGACAAAGATATCAATATTCAATTACTGTCTGCAAACAATAATATTAAAAAATTATTAAAACAAGCAATGGAATTTGAAGTAAAAGATGCAATTATTGAAAATCAACATCAATATAGAAAATATTTAAAAGTTTTTAAAAAGAATAAAATTAATTTACATTTAAATATAAAAAAAAATATTAATAAAATCTTAAAAAAAAAAATCCACTATTCTATTAACGCAATATCTGGTATTGAGGGTTTGGATCCCACTTTATCGATTATTCCTTTCTCAAAAAATATTCTGATAGCCAACAAAGAGTCCATAATGTGTGGGTGGCATCTTATCAAAAAAAAATTAAAATTATACAGAACAAATTTTATACCAATAGACTCTGAACATTTTTCTATAAATGAACTAATTAAATATGAAAAGTTAGATAACATTCAGAAAATTTTCCTGACTGCTTCTGGAGGACCTTTTCTAAATAAAAAACAAAAAAACATAATTAATGTTCGACCTGAAATTGCAAGCAAACATCCTAATTGGAAAATGGGAAAGAAAATTTCCGTCGACTCTTCAACATTGATGAATAAAATTTATGAATTTATTGAAGCAAAAAAAATATTTAACTTAAATAATAAAAAACTTTCCATTATTATACATCCTTCTTCATTTATACATGCTATAATACTCTTAAAAGGTAATCTGGTAAAATTTTTAGCACATGAACCAAAAATGATAATACCGATTTCTAATGCCGTAAAATCATATGATAATTTTAAAAATTATTCTGAATTTAATTTAATTAATGATTTAAATAAAATTAAGATACTTAAACCTGATTATAAAAAATTTCCTTTTTTAAAAATAATAAAAATGATCCCTGAAAATGACTCTTTTTTTGAGACAATTTTAATAACTTTAAATGATAATTTGGTTAATAAATATCTAAGTGGTCATATAAATTATATATCTATTCAAAGAAATTTACTAAATTTAATTAAAAAGCCATATTTTAAGAAATTTTATAAATTAAAACCAAAAAATATTTATGATATAAAAAAAATGACTATACATACAAAAAATTTTTTAGAAATGAATTTAAAATATTATGATAAATAATCTTAAGAAAACGTTTCTGTATATTTTTTTTCTATTAAATTTTTTTTTTATTACTCAATCACATTCTGAAATAATTAAAGATTTTAAAATCAATGGAAATGAAAGAGTTTCTAAGGAAACTGTTATAATGTTTTCAAATTTAAAAATTGGTCAGAAAATAAATAATAGAATATTAAATAAATCATTAAAAGATTTATATTTTACGAATTATTTCAAAAATGTATTTGTCTCCTCAAAAAATGGTATTGTTGAAATCTCGGTTAAGGAAAATCCAATAATTCAATCTGTAATTATTAAAGGTATTGACAGTAATAATATATATGAAAATATTGAAAAAGTTACCAAAAATTTAGAAAAATATCCTTTTGTCGAGAGTAAAATTAGTGATCAAGTTAAGCTTCTTAAAAATATATTAAAATCTTATGGATATTATTTTGTAGAATTAGAGACATCGATTAACCAAAATTCAAATAATACTATAGATCTAGTATATGATTTTAATTTAGGTGAAATTGCTAAAATAAAAAAGATTAAATTTATTGGAAACAAAATATTTAAGGATAGAGTTTTAAGAAATATTATTTTATCAGAAGAATCAAAGTTTTGGAAGTTTATTACAAGAAATAAATTTTTAGATAGTAATAAAATTGATTTAGATATTCAACGACTGAATAAATTTTATAAAAATAGAGGTTATTATAATGTTGAAATAAAATCTACAACTGCCGTAATAAATGAAAAAAAACAATTTGAAATAATCTTTAATATTGATGCTGGAAAAAAATATTATTTTGATGAGATTATTATATCCAATTATAATGATATTCCTGTTGAAAGTTTAAATGTATTTAATGAAAAATTTATAGATCTTAAAGGAGAAAAATATTCGCAAAAAATATTAGATAATTTAATTGACGATATAAATGAATTTACTGTTCAAAACGATTTTGTATTTATAAATGCAAAATATGATGAAATTATAAAAAAAGATAATAAAATAGATATAGTTATCAATTTTGATGAATTGGAGCGTTTTTTTGTTGAGCGTATTAATGTGCTTGGAAATTTTATTACTGACGAAAAAGTTATTAGAAACTCATTAATTGTTGATGAGGGAGATCCGTTTAATGAAATTTTATTTGAAAAATCAATAAAAGATATAAAGGCTAGAAATATTTTTAAAACTGTTAATTATGAAACAAGAGATATCGATGATTTAAATAAAGAAATCGATATTAAAGTTGAAGAAAAACCCACTGGTGAAATTTTCGCTGGAGCTGGTACGGGAACATCTGGCTCTTCAATAACTGCTGGTATTAAAGAAAATAATTATTTAGGCATAGGGGTTAAATTAGATACTAATTTAACACTTACAGACGATACTATAAAAGGGCGATTTTCTGCAGTTAATCCTAATTATAATAATAGTGATAAGTCTATCAAAACGGAAATTGAAAGCTCCTCAAATGACTTTATGAGCTCCAGTGGATATAAAACAAGTAGAACTGGCTTAACTATAGGAACGGAATTTGAGCAAAAAAAAGATCTTTTTGTAAACTTAGAAATCTCAAATTTTTATGAAGATCTAGAAACATCTAATTCTGCTACAAGCATTATAAAAAAGCAAGAGGGTAACTATATTGAAAATCTCCTAAAGTATAGAATTTCTCTAAATAAACTTAATCAAAATTTTCAACCAACAGATGGATATGTAACACATTTTTCGCAAACACTACCTATATACTCTGATGATATTGCAATAGAAAATTCCTTATCAGGGTCTAAATATTACTCAATAAATGACAATTTAATATTATCAGCAAAATTTTATTTAAAAGCAATAAACTCCTTAGATGATAATGTTAGGGTATCAAAAAGAGTTTATGTACCTGGAAGATTATTAAGAGGTTTTGAAAGTGGGAAAATCGGACCTAAAGATGGAACTCAATTTATTGGTGGAAATTATGCAAGCTCACTTAACTTAAATTCAACGGTACCAAATATATTTTTCGAAAATGAAAATATAGACTTAAATTTTTTTGTAGATATTGCAAATGTTTGGAGTGTAGATTATGACAGTTCTCTAGATTCAAATGAAATAAGATCATCTACAGGTATTGCGGTAAATTGGTTTAGTCCAATTGGTCCTTTGACTTTTTCTTATGCTATACCTGTGACTGAAGCAAATACAGATATTACAGAAAGATTTAGATTTCAAATAGGCACATCTTTTTAATGAAAACTAGATTAATTATTTCTATTTTATTTTTAATTATTTATCAATCGTCTGCATTGAGTAATATTGTTTATCTTGATGTTCAATTTATTATAGATAATTCAGAACTTGGAAAATATTATAAAAAAAAAATTAAAAACACTGAAAAAGATGCTTTATCTAATTTAAAATTAAATGAAGAAAAAATTAAAGCTTTAGAAAACAATATTAACAATCAAAAAAATATTTTAAAAAAAGAGGAAATTAGTAAAAAAGTTGAAGAATTAAATATACTTTTAAAAGAATTCCAAGAAAAAAGAAATAAACTAAAACAAACTATAATAAAAGATAAAAAAGAATATAGCATTGAAATACTAAAAATTTTAAACCCACTAGTTACAAATTATGTAGAAAAAAATAATATAGAGTTGGTTTTAGATAAAAAAAATATTTTAGTTGGTGTAAAGTCTTTAGACATAACACAAAATTTGTTAAGAGAATTAAACAAAAAAACTATTGATGAAAAATTAATTAATGAAAATTAAAAATCCTTTTTTTAAGAAATCTAAAAATATTTCATTATTAGATATAATCAAACTATTAAATGTAAAATTACCTAAACATAATTATAAAATAGATAATATTTCTGATCTAGTAAATGCAAACAAAAATGATATTTCTTTTTTTAATTCAATAAAATATTTAGATTATTTAAAAAAAACTAAATCAAAATATGTTATTACTCACATTAAATATAAAAAAATCGTTGAGCAATATTGTAATGCTGTGGTAGTTAATAATGTTTTAATGTCAGTAGCATCTGTTGTAAATTTATTATACCCAGATGCACTAAATGATAACGTAGATTTTTTATTAAAACCTCCAAATAAACAAAACTTTAAAAAAATTAAGTTTGGAAATAATGTCCTTATAGGGAAAAATGTATCAATTGGCAAAAATACAGAAATTGGTCACAATACCATAATTGAGTCTAATGTTCGTATTGGCCAGAATTGCATCATAGGAAGTAATGTTATAATAAAATATTCATTGATTGGTCAAAATGTAAGAATTATGGATGGTGCTGTAATTGGAAAAAAAGGTTTTGGATTTTTCCCAAAAGAAGATCTTAATTTTAGATATCCACATATAGGAATGGTGATAATAGAAGACAATGCTGAAATAGGTTGCAACAATGCGATTGATAGAGGATCAATATCAAATACATTTATTGGAAAAAATACTTTTTTAGATAACCATGTCCATGTAGCGCATAATGTAGTAATTGGAAAAAATTGTATAATAACAGCCCAAGTTGGTTTTGCAGGTAGTTCAAATGTTGGAAATAAAGTAATGATTGGTGGCCAAGCAGGGATATCAGGTCATTTGAATATTGGAAACAATGTACAAATTGGAGGAGGTAGTGGTGTTGTAAAAAATATACCAGACAATTCAAAAGTCATGGGTTATCCTGCTAAAAATATTAGAGATTTTTTGAAAGAAAATAAATAGATGTCAAATAAATTAAGTAAAAATCAAATTAAAGAATTATTACCTCATAGAGAACCTATGCTTTTAATTGATGAACTTGTTAACATACAGAAACTTAAATCTGCAACTGCAATTGTAAATGTTAAAAAAGATAGTTTTTTTGTTCAAGGTCATTTTCCTGGTGAACCTGTTATGCCGGGAGTTTTAATTGTTGAAGCTTTTGGACAAGCCGCTGCAGCATTAACTGCTGCAGGAATAGATAAAAAAACTTATGAAAATAAGTTAGTTTTCTTGATGACTGTTGATAAAGCAAGATTTAGAAATCCAGTTATACCTGATTGCAAACTTGAATTAAATATTGA
>MDSZ01267116.1_pt1 | contig 12650 bp, 15 predicted proteins | sample 811201 | NCBI WGS metagenome assembly MDSZ01 (sample SAMN05326647, study PRJNA326480) | marine metagenome | isolation source: seawater | place: Indian Ocean: North | collected 2010
AACTAACCAAATTTTTTCCAAAGTGTTGTGACTTAAAAGGTAGAGGTTTGACCATTCAAGAGGAGTTGTCCAAATATTGTGATTATGACAAACTCATAAGTGCATCGCCACATACCGTAAGTGCTTATGCAATAATATTTAGTATTCTCATGGGTAACAACCCTATTTATATAAACGGAATGGATTTGGATTATGGTGAAGACCCGATGAATAATAAAAATATTTATGGAAAACTCGTTGATGGTAAAAATTGGAGAACAGTTTTCCCTAATTTTCAACCAGGTTCACAGACTTGGAAGGGTTGGAGAAAAGAATGGATGGAAGAAGATTTCAATATAATCAATAAAAGTGCAGAAAACATTGGTGTTGAAATTATAAATTTAAATCCAAACACTTGGTATAAATCATTTAAAGCAGGAAGCATAGATGGATAAACCAAAAGTTACAAAAGGTTGTCAAGTTCCCAAAGGTTGGGGAGAAGAAATCATCATAGAAAACAATGAAATGTATTGTGGAAAAGTCCTTATATTCAAAAAAGGCTGTAAGTTTTCTATGCATTATCACATGGAAAAAGATGAATGTTGGTATGTTGAAAAGGGTGAATTTATTTATCGTTGGATTGATACAAAAACAGCCGAGGTCTACGAAGGGCCAATTAAAGAAGGTGATGTGGTAAGACAATTACCAGGTCAACCACATCAGTTAGAATATATCGGAGAAGGTGAAGGTCGTATTTTTGAAGTATCGACACATCATGATGATTCCGATTCATATAGAGTAGCAAAAGGAGACAGTCAGAAATGAAGACATATGTAATAGCAGAAATAGGTATCAATCACAATGGTGATGTAAATTTAGCCAAAGAGTTGATACTACAATCAAAAAAAAGTGGTTGTGATGCAGTAAAGTTTCAAAAAAGAGATGTCGAGGTTGTGTATTCATCAGAAGAATTAGACACACCAAGAGAATCTCCATTCGGAACTACCACAAGAGAACAAAAACATGGTATTGAATTATCCATTGATGAATTCAAAGAATTGGAAAGTTATTCTAAAGAGTTAGGTTTAGACTTTATCGTGTCTTGTTGGGATTTAAATAGTTTAGAACAGATAGAAGAACATTGTGATGTAACATTTCATAAAGTTGCTTCAGCGTTAGCTACAGACAAGACTTTCTTGGAAAGATTGAGAGATACCAATGTACCAATCATCTTATCAACTGGTATGTGCACAGAAGAAGAAATCAAAAAGGCAGTAGACATACTTGGTGAAAATGTGGTATTTCTATTAGCTTGTACATCTACTTATCCTACGACACCTGAAGAAGTTAATTTAAGACACATTACCACACTTAAAGAAAAGTATCCTGAACTTAAAATTGGATTCTCGAATCATCATAATGGACATGATGCCTGTATAGGTTCGATAGTGTTGGGTTCAGAGTGTGTAGAGTTTCATATTACACAAGATAGAACAATGTATGGTTCAGACCAAGTAGCATCAATACAAGATTCAGATGAGTTAGTTTCGGGTATTCGTAAGATGGAACGCATGGTAGGTGATGGTGTGAAGAAAGTCTATGATACAGAGAAACCTATTATTGATAAGTTAAGAAAAGTAAATGACATCTAAGTTCAATGTATTGATACTTGCCAGAGGTGGAAGTAAAAGTATACATAGAAAAAACTTAATAAAACTTAATGGTAAACCAATAATATATTATCCTATCAGTAGTGCACAAGAATCTAAATATATTAGTGATGTGTATGTATCTACTGATGATGATGAAATAAAAGAAGTCTCATTAAGTTTTGGGGCAAAGGTTATTGATAGACCTGAAGAGTTAGCCCAAGACGACTCGTTAGACATAGATTCAATGAGACACTATGTGGAGTGTTTAGATTATTGGGATGATTTTGTTCATTTGAGGGCAACATCACCACTTGTAAAAACAGAAGTTTTAAATGGTGCTATAGAATATTTTCTTGAAAATGATGACTGCACTTCATTGAGGTCAGCACATGAGATGGATTTTCCACCTGAGAAAATGTTTAAAAAAGATGGTAAGTATTGGAGTGGTATGTTTGATTTAAAAGATACAGAGTTACCACGACAGAGTTTCGAAAAGACATACAAACCAAATGGTCATGTAGATATTGTTAGACCTAAATATTTTATGTATAGAAATTCATTACATGGTGATAAAATACTAAGTTATATAACAGAACACACACATGACATTGATACAGAAAATGATTACAAAAAGTTGAAGGTAGAACATGAAAGATAATAATGGTATGAGTTCCTTTGATTATGAAAATAATTTTTACCATACTTGTGATTATACAAGAATGGCAAAATGGGCAGCACATTACGAATTTTTTAAAAGAACTTGGGAATTACCAGGAACAATAATTGAGTGTGGATTGTTCAAGGGGATATCATTTATTAGGTTTGCCATGTTTCGTAAAATGTTTGGTAATAATTTTTCCAAAAAGATGATTGGTTTTGATGTCTTTGGTGAATTTCCAAAATCCGACTTTGAAGGAGACCAAGTTTATATAGATAGATTTTTAAACGAGGTTGGTTCTAAAAATAGTATTTCTATTGAAGAGTTAAATAAGATTTTAGATGATAAGGGTGTGAATGAAAACTTAGAACTTATTAAAGGTGATATTTGTGAAACCATACCGAAGTTCATTGAAAGGGAACCATCATTAAAGATTTCACTTTTACATCTCGATCCTGATATTTATGAACCATCTGTTACTACATTAGAATATTTATGGCCAAGGCTTGTCAAGGGTGGTATTTTAATATTAGATGATTATGGTAAATTTACAGGTGAAACCACAGCAGCAGATGATTATTTTAAGGATAAGGATGTGGAAATTAAAAAGTTTCCATTTTGTCAATATCCAAGTTACATTATAAAGGAAACATTTTGAGAAAAAATAAAGATTTAAAAAAAGTATATGATGATGTATTTAAAAATGGGGAAAATAATTTTTGGTCATTTGAGCCGATAGAAATTCATCAACAAGTTTTATCCCCAAAAATTTACAAAGACAAAAAAGTATTAGACATAGGTTGTGGTTCGGGTGATGTTTGTATAGGTATTTCCAAACTTGGTGCTAAGTCTGTATTAGGTATAGATTATTCAGACGAAGCAATTAAGTTGGCAAATCAAAAAAATGATAGAGATAATGTTGAGTTTAGGGTTGAAGACTATAAAAATATTAACGACACTTATGATGTGATTACATTGGTAGGAGTATTAGAACACATTGAAAATCCATTCGAAGCTGTTTCAAAAATATATGATTTGTTAAATGATGGTGGTAAAATGGTAATTGAATCACCGACACATCAAAACATAAGAGGTTATGTATGGATGACATTACAATTATTATTCAATGTTCCCATGTCATTAACAGATATTAATTTCTTTTCTCCATTTGATTTTCAAGAATACGCTGATAGATTAAACATGAACTTAGAGTGGCACACATTTGATTTTTCGAGAGGAAATGGAGAGAGAATGATAATAGATTTAGAGAAGAGACTTACGAATGCACTCAGAGATGCAAAACTTGATAACATTAATGTTCCCAAATTAATTGATTGGTTGAAGAGGTCAATACAATATGATAATGTAAAGAGACATTCGGGTTCAGAAGGATTATACATACTAACAAAATGGTAGATTTTTATAAAAATAAAAAGGTAGTTATCACAGGTGGTGCTGGTGGTTTAGGTAGAGAGATAATTAAGTTACTCACTTCATATGATGCTAAAATCACAACTATCGTTAGTCCTACTTCGGATATTGATGGATTGGACTGTGATATAATGAGATGTGATTTAGGAGACATTGGTGAGGTAAATGGTATACTATGGGACAAAGTATTTGATGATGTCGATATACTAATTAATTGTGCAGGAGTTTTTTTGATAAAAAATTTAGAAGATACTTCACAAGATGATTTTGATTATAGTATGAATGTAAATGTTAAATCTCCATTTATCATAACCAAGAGGTGTTTGAATTCAATGAAAAAAAATGGTGGTCTAATAATAAATGTGGGTTCGTCTTCCTCGTATAATGGTTCACCAACATCAGGATTATATTGTATTTCAAAACACGCTTTATTGGGTTTGAATAGGTCACTACATAAGGAATTCAAAAAATATAATATTAGGTCACTAATGTTTTCACCAGGTTCCATACAAACTAAAATGGGAAAAACAGATACGAGTCAAGACTTTAATACATTTTTAGATCCTAAAGAAGTTGCAGAGTATATTTTGTTTTCCTCTAAATTTGAGAATGAGATGTATATTGATGAATCAAGAATGAATAGGATATCAGTAGTATGAGTTATAGTTTTAGACATATAGGAATAACGGTCACCGACATGGAGAAGTCACTCGAATTGTATCGTGATTATTTTGGATTTAGAGTAGTGTGGGACGAGATAGAAGAGGGTGATTTTATAGATAGTCTCTCAGGTATAAAGGACATTAGTGTAAGAACGGTAAAATTAAAAGACTTCACAGGTGGTATGATAGAACTCTTGGAATACAAATCACATCCAGAGATTCGACCAAGATTACTAAGAGAAATAACAGAAATTGGTATATCACATTTTGCAATGAATGTTGAGGATTTAGACAAAACTTATTTGAGATTGAAAAATTTAGGTTTAGAATTTAACGATGAACCAAAAGTTTCACCTGATGGTGGAGCAAAAGTTTGTTTTTGTCGTGACTATGATGGTAATTTAATAGAGTTGGTTGAGGTTTTGTATTGATTTTTTCATTAAAAGATAAAATTGTAATTGTCACTGGTGCAAGTGGTGGTAATGGTTCCGTAATATCTGATGGACTTGAAGAGTATGGTGCGATTGTAATCAGAGCAGACTTACCTGAATATGATGTAACCAATAATGATGACCTTGATAGATTAATAAAAGAGGCAATATCTCATGGAAACGCATCACATACCATGTCAGGTGAAATAAATGGATTAGTAAATTGTGCAGGTATAACAAGAGGAAATGATTTATTTGAGTATACTGATGAGGATTGGGAACAGACTTACAAGGTAAATCTAAAGGCACCTTATGAATTGTCCAAAAGAGCGTCAAAATTTATGTTAAACAATGGTGGTTCGATAATTAATATTACAAGTCTTAATTCTGAATTAGGGTTTCCAAATAATCCAGCGTATGTTACAATGAAAGGTGGATTGAAACAATTGACTAAATCATTGGCAGTAGATTTAGGTAAGTATAACATCAGAGTGAACAATGTTGGGCCAGGTTATATCAAGACTAACATGACCAAATATGGTTGGAAACACAATAGAGAAAAAATAGAGGAAAGAACCATACTTGGTAGGTGGGGAGAACCTCAAGACTTAGTAGGAACAGTTATTTATTTATTATCATCTGCTTCATCTTATGTTACTGGACAAGATATTTATGTTGATGGTGGTTATTTAACAAAAGGATTGTAGTATGAAAGAATTGGTTATTTACATAGATAGTGGTTACATCAGTGCTCGAGGTGAAAATATAATTGATTGTGTAAATAGTATTGAAGAAAATATTGGTATAGAAGATTACCAATACTATATAGTTTGTTCCAAGAGTCATCCTGAAAATACGAGACAATTTTATGAAATGTTAATCAAAGACAAGATATATAAGTTGGTAGAACAAGATGAATATGGTTCTTGGGCAGATAACTTCAATATGTTTGTTGAAGATTGTAAAGACGAATTTAGGGTTTTGATGGAAACTCATGATGACTTAACAATAGATACAAAAGATTTTTATAAGGTTTATCTTGAGGAGACTAAAGATATTCAAGAAGATAAATTAGGTTGGGCATCATTCACCAATGTTGGATATTATAAACAAGATTTGTGTTGGAGTAACTCTATGAGATTTGGAGTTCATAAAGATAGATTTGCCAGAAGATTTGGTTTCGAGGCCCATACCAAAGACATAAATAATTTAGATTGGCCCAAAAAAACTTGTGTGGTTTGGGCACCTTTCCATCATGTGTGTTTAATACCGATGAAGAATGTTTTGAAATTTTATCCATTAACTACATTGTGTAATTGGTCTGTATTGGCAGATGAAGATTTTTGTCTTGAAACTCTTACAAGAGGAATGATAAATCTTTGGATTCCTCAAGTGGAATACCAACACCCATTGAGGGTTGAGGGTAGAAAACACAAGACTCAAACGACAAGTCATTTAAGAACCCATCAATTATCTGAAAGTAATTTCGGTAAAAAATGGAATGTGACTTGGGGTGAAAGAAATTATACTGATGATGATGTAAAGTCTCTGATTAAACAGTTTCCTAATAGTGATATAAAAATGTTTTCAGAGAAATTTTCTTATGAATACATCTATCTTGAAGATTATATAAAGGAGAATTAAATGAGTGATACTTTAGTTACAGGTGGTTCAGGTATGGTCGGAACACAAATCAAAAGAGGAATTAAAATGTCTTCGAAGGATTGTGATTTGAGAGATTGGAATCAGACTATTGAATACTTTGAAAAAATAAAACCCAAGAATGTTCTACATTGTGCGGCAAAAGTCGGTGGAGTGGCAGGGAACATGGCAGCAAAAGGAACATTCTTTTATGAAAATACATTAATAAACTCACATACACTGGAGGCTTCAAGGTTAGTTGGAGTAGAAAAATTAGTATCATTTCTATCCACTTGTGTTTTTCCAGATCCTGTCGAGTATCCTTTAACTGAACAGAAAGTTCACTTGGGCCCACCACATAAATCAAATTATGGTTATGCATATTCTAAAAGAATGTTAGATGTTCAGACCGAATGTTATAGAGACCAATATGGTGTAAATTATATATGTGTGATACCTACAAATATTTATGGAACTCATGATAACTTCAACTTAGAAACTGGTCATGTAATACCCTCGTTAATTCATCGTTGTTACTTGGCCAAAGAAAACAATGAGGATTTTGTAGTTTGGGGAAGTGGAACTCCATTGAGAGAATTTATATTTGCAGATGATGTGGCAGAATTATTAGAGTGGTCGTTGGACAATTATGATGAAAGTGAACCTATAATATTATCTAACGCAGAGGAAATATCAATCAAAGATACGGTAGAAATAATTGTGGAGAAAATGAATTTCAAAGGTAATTTAGTTTGGGATAAAGATAAACCAGATGGTCAATTTAGGAAACAATCTGATAATTCCAAGTTGTTATCGTATTTACCTGATGTTAAATTTACACCAATTGAAGTTGGAATAGAAAAGACAGTTAATTGGTTCGTGGAAAATTATGAAGGAGCAAGAAAATGAAAAGGGCTGTGATAACTGGAATCAATGGACAAGATGGTTCCTATTTAGCAGAATTATTAATTGAAAAGGGTTATGAAGTTCATGGTATACTAAAACGAAATTCAGTAGCTGAAAATCAAACAGCTAGATTAGATACCACTTACCCAAAAATTAAACATAACTTACATTATGCTGACATGACAGATATGGCTTCTTTGGTCAGAGTATTACAAGAAGTTAAACCAGACGAGGTATACAATTTAGCGGCACAATCTCATGTTAGAATATCCTTTGACCAACCAATTTACACTGCACAGACTGTTGCCATAGGAACAATGAATCTATTGGAAGCGATGAGAATGATATGTCCTGATGCAAAATTATATCAGGCATCATCTTCGGAAATGTTTGGTAACAACATGGACGATGATGGATTTCAAAGAGAAACCACACCTCTGAATCCGACAAGTCCTTATGGTTGTGCCAAAGTATTTGCATACAACTTGGTAAGAAATTATAGAAATTCTTATGATTTGTTCATGTGTAATGGTATATTGTTCAATCATGAATCACCAAGAAGAGGAACAAACTTTGTAACAAATAAAGTAGTAAAAGAGGCTGTGAGAATAAAATATGGACATACCGATAAATTATTGTTGGGTAATTTAGATGCAACTCGTGATTGGGGACATGCAGTTGATTATGTAAGAGCCATGCATTTAATATTACAACAAGATAAGCCTGATGATTATGTGTGTTCGACTGGTATATCACATAGTGTTAGAGATTTATGTGATTATACATTTTCTAAATTAGATTTAAATTATAAGGATTATGTTGGTGTAGATGAAAAATATTATAGACCTGAAGAACTAACAGATTTAAAGGGTGATTCATCTAAGTTGAGGTCTATTGGATTCGAATCTAAATATACATTTGAAAGTATGTTAGATGAAATGATTGAACATTGGGTAGGAGTTTATAAATGAAAATAGGAATAGTAGGGTTAGGAGTTGTTGGTTCAGCCATAGAGGCTGGATTTAAAAAGGTAGGACATGAAGTAATACCACATGACATAAGGTTACATACTGAATTATCAGATGTATTGAATACAAAAATATGTTACATTTGTGTTCCAACAAATTCTAACGAAGATGGTTCATGTAACATATCAATCGTAGAGAGTGTTGTCAAGGACTTGGATAAATTAAAATATAAGGGTATTGTAGCAATCAAAAGCACAGTTGAACCTGGCACAACAGAAAGGTTGAGAAGAGAAACAGACTTGAACTTATGTTTTGTTCCTGAGTTTCTTAGAGAAAGATGTGCAACAGATGATTTTATAAATCACAATTCACTACTCTTGGTTGGGACAGATGATGATAACAATTGGGAGTTGATTAAAGAAACTCATGGTAACTTACCAACACACAAGATTAAATCAACCATAATTGAGGCTGAGTTAATAAAGTATTTTTCCAACACCTATAAAGCCATGAGGGTTGTGTTTGCTAATACTTTTTACAAAATTTGTGAAGAGTTGGGTGCAAATTATGATGTAGTCAAGGATTCTTTTTTACTTCATGGTATACAAGAGGGACATTATTTGAATGTCAATAAAGAGTTTGGTGGGTTTGGTGGAATGTGTTTACCGAAAGACACGAGAGCCATGAAATATTTGATAGACAAGTTAGGGTTGGATTTAAAGTTGTTCGAAACTATTTTAGATGAAAATGATAAATTTACTGTCAAAGTTCCTGAAGGAATGAGAAAAGAAATATGAGAAATGTCTTAGTAACAGGTGGTGCTGGTTTTGTTGGATTACACCTTACTAAGTATCTTTTAGACAAGGGATACGAAGTAACACTTATAGACAATTTTGCTAGAGATTACAATGATGTTGATTTCATTGAAGTCACTTCACACACAAATTGTAAATCAATCAATGGTGATATTACCACAACGAAAATATTTGATGAGTTACCTCAGAATTATTTTGATGATATTTACCATTTAGCAGCTATAAATGGAACATCTAACTTTTACAAACATCCTGTTGATGTTTTTAAAGTTGGAATTATTGGAACATTAAATGTGTTGGATTGGGTGGTAAGACAAAACAAGGGTAAGGTTTTATATACAAGTAGTTGTGAAGCATATGCTGGGACAATGAGAATGATGAAAGATGATTTTCCAATACCAACACCTGAAAATATACCACTTTCAGTTGATGATGTCTCAAATGTAAGATGGAGTTATGGAACGGGTAAGTTGGCAAGTGAGGTGGCATTAAATAGTTATAAGAGTCAGTATGACTTTAATAATTTTTCTATTGTTAGACCACATAATTTTTTCGGGCCGAGAATGGGATTTGAGCATGTAATTCCTCAGTTCGTAGACAGAATTGTTAAGGGTGAAAATCCATTCAAAATATTTGGTGGAGATGAAACTCGTTCATTCTGTTACATAGACAATGTTATTGAGGCCTTAGTTATGATTCAAGAATCCAATGTTACAAATGGGGAAACATATCATGTTGGTAATGACCATGAAGAAATAAAAATAATTGATTTAGCCAAAAAATTATTTGATTTGGCTGGAGTAAATCCTACATTTGAAATACTTGATGCACCACAAGGTAGTGTCAAGAGAAGGTGTCCTAATATTGATAAAATAAGAAAGTTAGGATATGATGTAAAGTATTCAACAGATTATGGATTAGAAAAGACATACCAATGGTATAAAAAAGTGAGTAAATAATGAAAGAAAAAATATTAGATTTGGTTTCAGAATATTGTAAAGAAGAGTTCAAACCTAAACCATTTGAAGTTGGTAAAGATAGAGTCGGAGTAGGTTGGCCGTGTTACTCGGATGAAGAATTAAGAGAGGCCATTGGAACCATATTAGATTTAAGATTATCTCAAGGTCCTAAAGTTAAAAAGTTTGAAGAATTATATTCCGAATATATTGGAACTAAATATGGATTAGCATGTAACTCAGGTTCATCTGCAAACTTATTGGCACTTACCGTATTAATCAAATCGGGTAGGGTAAAAAAAGGTTCAGAAGTCATAATACCAGCCACAACTTTTGCAACAGTTGTTATGCCAATAATTCAAGTTGGACTAATACCAAAATTTGTTGATGTTGACTTGGATACTTATAATATTAATATTCAACAAATGGAAGAGGCTATAAATCCAAATACAGGTTTAATTATGACTGTTCCAACTTTAGCATGTCCGATAGATATGGAAAGTGTTATGGACATAGCAAACAAAAATAATTTACCTGTGTTGGAAGATTGTTGTGAAGCACATGGAGCATCATGGAATGGTAAGAAGATGGGTTCATATGGAACACTATCTTGTTTTAGTTTTTTCGTAGCCCACAACATAACAACTGGTGAGGGTGGTATGGTTTTGACAGATGATGATGAACTTTACGATTTACTTCATTCAACAAGAGAGTTTGGTCGTTTAAAAAATTATGACAAAGACAAACCAAGATTTTATTATACAAATGGAGACTTGAAGGATTTTGACGAAAGATATGCCTTTGAGGAGATTGGATATAATGTAAGAATGACAGATATTAACGCATCATTTGGTATCCCACAAGTTAAGAAGTTAGACGAATTGAATCAAGAGAGGATTAAAATTGCTAAATTTTATACCACTCATCTATCTAAGTGGGATAATTATATACAACTACCATACACACATGAATTGGGAGTCCATACTTTTTATGGTTATATAATAACAATCAAAGAAGGTTGGTTACAGAAATTCGACAGAAAAACTTTAGTGAACTATTTAGAAAATAATGGTGTAGAGACTCGAGCCGTGATGGCCGGAAATTTATCACGACAAACATTTATGGTGGGACAAGACTTTGAAGTTCATGGTGATTTGAAAAACGCAAATTATATAACAGACAATAGTTTCTTTATTGGTTCACACCCACACATTGATACATACGCAAGAAAGCATGTGGTTGATGTTTTTGATAATTTTTTCAAACAATTGGAGAAGTAATGGATAAAAAAATTGGTATAATATTTACGAGTAGAAATAATTACAACATGCTCGAAAATTGGATTGAAATGGTGGACACAGAAAATTTCGAGATTCTGAACATCGATGAAGATTCAACTGAAGAAAACAAACTCAAAGGTAAGAATTTATGTGAGAAAAAGGGTATAACTTACATGGACAGAGAAGATAGAGGTATGCACTTTAACTTCGTGACAGCATGTAATTTTTACGAACCAAAGGGTATTGAGTGGATATTATGGTTTGCACATGATTGTTATCCAAAACGAAAGAACTTTTTCACAGATTTGAACGAGGTTGTGTCCAAACCAAGTATGAAAGAGTTTGGGGTGATTGGTTTCAATGTTCTACATAACGATTTGGAAATAAATTCTTGGAATGCCAATAATAATTATTTGGGACACTTATGTCGTTCACCATTACAAGAAGGTGGTATGTATTATCGTCCAGCACATCATGGAGATAGTAGAGCAAAGTTAGAAACAGATGATAGATTCAGAAAACCATTTTCAGTAGAGTCTACCAAATGGGATGTAGGTATGTTCAATATTTCACAATATAAAAAGTTTATTGAACCAAGTGACCAATATCAGTTTTTTCACGCTTGGGACGATATTTGTTTTCAATTTTTATACAATAATGTTCATAATTTATGTCTACCACAATTTACTTTGGCACACGAACAATTATTGAAACCAAAATTTGGATTACCTCGTTCATCACCATCTTTAGGTGAGGCAAAATCTTATACGATTGAAAAGGACGGAGAAGAGACAGAGGTTAGTGGAAATAACAAGGAAGTTAGAGAACACTTTTATGGAAAATGGGGACATCTTGATGTATGGAAAGAAAGATGGGGTTTTGATTATGCCGATAGAACAACATTTGAATCAGTTAAGGAAAATTATGTTGGAACTTTACTATGGGATTTTTATCATCATGATCCTCAGAACGGGCCATTAAAGAGTTTCGATTTATGATTTTATTTATAACCACCGTTCCAAGAGTAGGGGAAAGAATACATCCCATAATACCGAAGTTACGAGAGATAAGTCGTATTGACTTGTTACAAATTAACGAGATGAGTAAAGATTTATCTTGGTATGGTAATGAGGATCCAAGAAAGTTATTTCATGAGAAATACGACAAATATTTTGATAACATATTTGATGGTGGTTATACATCAATCGAACAATATGGTGCAAGAAATACCAATCCTTGTGAAGTAATAAAGAATTTAAATCTCGACAAGT
>MDSZ01010412.1_pt1 | contig 12648 bp, 12 predicted proteins | sample 811201 | NCBI WGS metagenome assembly MDSZ01 (sample SAMN05326647, study PRJNA326480) | marine metagenome | isolation source: seawater | place: Indian Ocean: North | collected 2010
CTCAACTACTGGATTTTTAACTTTTATTTTTGCCATAAAATATTGATTGATAAACTGTGATTTTTATACATATTAAGAAAAATTTAGCAAACTTAAAATTATGTTTAATTCTATTTTTCCAAAGATCCATAAAGAGGGCTACAAATTTTTAGCTATATCAATTTTAGCCACTTTTCTAGCTTTATTTTTTTCAAAGTTAATAGGCGTTATTTTATTATTAATTACTGTTTGGGTGTATTATTTTTTTCGCGACCCCGAGCGTTTTTCGATTAATGATGATACTTTTTTAGTTAGTCCTGCTGACGGTTTAATAACTGATATTTCAGAGAGATCCGGTCCGGAGGAATTAAGATTGGAAAACGTAACATATACTAAAGTTAGTATATTCATGAACGTATTTAATTGTCATGTTAATAGAATTCCTACATCGGGAAGTATCGAGGAAATTTATTATAAGCCAGGAAAATTTTTAAATGCATCTTTAGACAAAGCTAGTGAGGAAAATGAGAGAAATTATTTTAAAATAAAATCAAACAATAACAATGAGGAAATAGTAATAGTTCAAATAGCTGGATTAATAGCTAGAAGAATAGTTTGTGATGTGGAGCAAGGTCAAAGTCTTAAGCAAGGTGAAAGAATTGGTATGATAAGATTTGGAAGTAGAGTTGATGTATATTTCAAAAACAAAAAAGTTTTAGCTAAACTTGGACAAAATGTAGTTTCAGGTGAAAGCTTAATTGCATCTGAATAATGGAAAATAATAAAAAATTCAAATTAGTCTCATCAAAAAAAACAAGATATCTTCTACCAAATATTCTTACACTAGGGGGTGTTTGTCTTGGAATAAGTTCAATAAAATTTTCAATTGATGGTAACTACAGTCTAGCAGTAACATTAATATTATTTGCAGCTATTCTTGATGCTCTTGATGGAAGAATAGCTAGACTTATAAAGGGAACCTCAGATTTTGGAAAAGAGTTAGACTCCCTAACTGATTTTGTTAGTTTTGGAATAGCACCTGTATTTATTCTTTATTTTTGGGAGCTTAACAAACTAGGAAAGCTTGGATGGGCAATTTGTTTAATCTACTCAGTTTGTTGTGTTTTAAGGTTAGCTAGATTTAATCTGACTAAAATTGATAATCAACAAGAATGGAAAAACAATTTCTTTGAAGGAATTCCATCTCCTGCTGGGGGAATTTTGATACTAATGCCGTTAATTTATGAATTAACAGATTCTAATTTAAACCTTAATGTTAAAAGTTTTACACCTTATTTGACAATTTTAGTTGCTTTATTATTAGTAAGTAAAGTTCCGACATTATCACTTAAAAAAATATCCATTTCTCCAAAAGCAACAATTTTTCTATTATTAATAATAGGTATCATATTTATAGCATTATTATTTTATACTTTTGAAACTTTATTATTATTTGGAAGTTTTTACATTCTTTCAATACCGTTCAGTATATATATTTATAAAAAACAGCAAAAGAGATTTGCTTCAAAAATATCTGATGAAGATCATGAAGATATTTTGTAATGAAAAAATCTAAAAGATTAAAAAAAAGTAATAGTTGGAAAATAAAACAACATAGAGATCAATTTTTTAAAAAATCAAAAATATTAGGATATAGGTCTAGAGCATCTTTTAAACTTATTGAATTAATAGAAAAATTTAAAATTATTAAAAAAGACTCTTTTTTGTTAGACCTAGGTTCTTGTCCTGGTGGCTGGTCACAAGTGGCAAGTAAGATTGTTTCAAAAGGTAAGATTTTATCATTAGATATAAAACCGATGAGTCCAATAAAAAATGTCAAGTTTATTGAGTGTGATATTTTTGACAATGAAACCAAAAATAAGATAAATAATTTTTTTCATGGAAAAATAGATGTAATTATTTCTGATATGGCTGCGGACACCACAGGAAATAAGTCGCTCGATTCAATAAGAACAAACCAGTTATGTTCTGAAGTCATTAGTTTGTCTTCCAGAATTCTTAAGCCAAATGGTGTACTAGTGTCTAAATTGTTTATGGGAGAGGATTTTTTAGAGGTAAAAAAAAAGGCAAAATCGATCTTTAAGAATGTAAGTTTTTTTAAACCTGTATCAAGCAGAAGCGAGTCTAAAGAAACTTATATACATTGTAAAATTTTAAAGACTTTATAAATTTCAAAAATTGTATATAAGTTTATATGGGTACAATTAAAGAGTCTTTAACGTTCGATGACGTTCTAATTAAACCAAAATATTCTGAAGTTTTACCGTCTGAAACAGATATTTCTTTAAATTTAACAAAAAAAATTTCTCTTAGAGTTCCATTTTTGTCCTCAGCGATGGATACAGTAACAGAGTCTAAGATGGCTATTGCAATAGCAACCGAGGGAGGGATTGGAGTAATACATAGAAATCTCACCATTAAAAACCAAACTAATGAATTATTAAAAGTTAAAAAAAGAAAATTATCTGTTGGAGCTGCAATAGGCACCAATCAAGAGGATTTAGATAGAGCTAAATCTCTTATAGACAATGGCTGCGATCTTCTTGTTATAGACACAGCTCACGGCCATAGTAAAAAAGTATTAAATATATTATCTAAATTAAAAAAAATTCATACCAAAACACCAATTTGCGTAGGAAATATCGCGACAGGTGAGGCTGCAAACAAACTTTATGACTCTGGGGCAGATATTATCAAAGTTGGAATAGGGCCCGGATCTATTTGCACTACAAGAATGGTAGCAGGAATAGGAGTTCCTCAAATTTCAGCAATAATGGAAGTAAAAGACTCAATGAAAAATAAAAAAATAAAAATAATTTCTGATGGGGGGATAAAATTTTCTGGTGATATTGCTAAAGCACTTGCAGCTGGAGCGGACGCTATCATGATGGGTTCTATATTTGCGGGCACAGATGAAAGCCCAGGGAAAAAATTTAAAATAAATGGTAAAGTTTACAAACATTATCGTGGAATGGGTTCTATAGGGGCAATGTCAAGTGGTTCTGCAAGTCGTTATTTTCAAAAAAATTTTAAAGATAAGTCAAAGTTTGTGCCAGAGGGGGTAGAGGGCAGAGTTGAATATAAAGGAAATGTTTCTAAAATAATTTATCAGATGAAAGGTGGACTGCGATCTTCTATGGGATATATTGGGGCAAAAAATTTAAGTCAAATAAGAAAAAATGCAAAATTTATTAAAATTACAAAAGCTGGTTTTTATGAAAGTATGGTTCATAGTGTTGAAATGACACAAAAAACGTTTAATTACAAATTATGATGTCAAAAATTTTTAAAATTTTAATTTTTTTTGTTTTAACCTCTGGAAACCTTTTTGCAAATACACAACTTTTTGATGAAGGTGTAAATCTTTATAATATTAAAAAATTTGAACAAGCAAAATTCAAATTTGAACAAGATATTGTAATGAATCCGAAAAGCGAGATGTCGTATTTGTACTTATCTAAAATATTTAATAAGCTTAATATTAAAAATCTAGAAGAGCAAAACTTAAATACAGTAATTTTATTAAATCCTAAAAATGAAGAGGCAATTTACAATTTAGCTAAATTAAAACTTGATGCTTCAGATTACCAAAAAAGTAAAGAATTAAACAATAGATTAAAAAACTTGTGTGATCAATTTTGTGATAAAAGTAATAAGCTTAACATTGAAATTGAAAATTTATCTAAAAAATAAATGCAATTTCGTCATAATAGAGAAAAGATTTTAATAATAGATTTCGGTTCACAAGTTACAAAGTTGATAGCGAGAAGAGTAAGAGAGCTTGGAGTTTACTCTGAAATAATTACACCAGATAAAGTTTACCATTTAAAAGATTTTAGTAAAATAAAAGGCCTTATTTTGTCTGGTGGCCCCTCAACTGTCACAAAGCAAAAATTCCAAAGTATTCCAAAGAAAATATTTACAAAAAAAGTACCAATACTTGGAATTTGTTATGGGTTACAATTAATAGCTAAACTACATGGAGGAAAAATAAGGTCCTCAAAAAAAAAAAGAGAATTTGGAAGAGCAGTAATTAGTCAAAAGAGAAAATCGATACTAACTAAAAATTTTTTTAAGTATAAGAAAACTGTTTGGATGAGCCATGAAGATGCAGTAGTAAAATTACCTAAAAATTTTCAATTGGTTGCATCCACAAAAGACTCAAAATTAACTATTATAGAAAATAAAAAGAAAAATATTTATGGTGTGCAATTCCATCCAGAAGTTACTCATACTGAGAATGGAAAACAGATATTTAAAAATTTTATTTTCTCTATTTGTAAAATAAAAAAAAATTGGAGTATTTCTTCTCAAAAAAAAAAGATTATTAAAGACATAAAAAAAACAGTAGGAAAAGAGAGAGTAATTTGCGCTTTATCTGGTGGGGTAGACAGTAGTGTTGCTGCTCTTTTAATAAATAAAGCAATAAAAAAGAAATTAATTTGTATTATGGTAGATACTGGCTTAATGAGAAAAGATGAGTTTAAGTATACTTTTAAGATTTTTAAAAATGATTATAATTTGAACGTCAAATTAATAGATGCCTCAAAAATCTTTTTTAAAAAACTTAAAAATATTAAAAGTCCTGAAAAAAAAAGAAAAATAATTGGTAGTTTATTTATCAAAATATTTGAGAAAGAATCAAAAAAAATCAAAGATGTTAAATATTTGGCGCAAGGAACCTTATACCCAGATATAATAGAAAGCAAATCGTCTACTGGAAGCAAAACATCAAAAATAAAATCTCATCATAATGTAGGGGGTCTACCAAAAAAAATGAATTTGAAATTAATAGAACCTCTAAAAGAATTTTTTAAAGATGAAGTTAGAATTTTGGGAAAGTCTTTAGGTCTTACTAAAAAAATACTTTATAGACATCCATTTCCTGGGCCTGGACTAGGTATAAGAATTATTGGAAATATTGTAGAAGAAAAAATTAAAATTCTTCAAGAAGTTGACGATATATATATTAATGAATTAATTAAAAACGGATTATATGATAAAATTTGGCAAGCTTACGCCGCATTACTACCCATTAAAACCGTGGGTGTAATGGGTGACTCTCGAACTTACGAGTATACATGTTTACTGAGGGCTGTGACTTCAGAAGACGGCATGACAGCAGATTACTTTAACTTTCCTAAAGATTTTTTAGATAAAATTTCAAATAAAATAGTTAATAATGTAAAAGGGGTAAATCGCGTAGTTTATGATATAACATCAAAACCACCTAGTACTATAGAATTAGAATAAATAAAGTGAATAATGAATAAAAAAATCATAAAAATCATTAATAAAAAAAATATTTCCAAAATTGTAAGTCTAACAGCTTACTCTAAAAATATTGCAAAAATCCTTGATAAATATTGTGATATAGTTTTAGTAGGCGACTCCATGGCTAATGTTTTATACGGCCATGAAAACACCCATAAAATTTCACTTGAAACAATTATTAATCATACAATAAGTGTGAAAAAAGGAATTAAAAAATCGTTATTAGTGGTAGATATGCCTAAAGGAACATACTCAACTAAAAATAATGCAAGAAAAAATGCAAAATTAATAATGCGCTTAACTAAATGTGACGCAGTTAAGATCGAAAGTAACAAAGAAAATTATAAAGTAATTAAAGATTTAACCAAAAATAAGATACCTGTCATGGGACATATTGGTTATACACCTCAATTTAAAAAAAAATTTAGTGTGCAAGGTGATACTAAAAAAAAATCTAATAAACTTGTAAAGGAGGCTCTGTTAATAGAAAAAGCAGGAGCTTTTTCGATTGTATTGGAATGTTTAACTGCAAATACATCAAAATTAATTACAAGAAAGTTAAAAATTCCGACAATAGGAATAGGATCATCCTCAAACTGTGATGGCCAAATTCTTGTAACAGACGATATGTTAGGTTTAAGTGGATTTTATCCAAAATTTGTTAAGAAATATACTTTCTTAAATAGAATAATTGAAAAAGCTGTCAAAAAATATACTAAAGAAGTTAAAAAAATAAGTTTTCCCTCAAAAAAGAATTTTTTAAATGGAACAAGAGCAAAGTAATAATAATTACGAATTTAAAGATAGAATATTTTTTTTAATTAAAAAAAATAAATTAAAATTAATAATTTTTGTAATAATTTTACTTATTTTGACAATTATTTTTATAACAAAAAATATTCTCGAAAAAAAAAATAACAATATAATATCAGAAAAATATGTTCAGGCTGGATTATTTTTGTCATCAGGTGAAAACGATAAGTCATTAAAAATTTTTGAGGAGATTATAAAAAGTAAAAATAAATTTTATTCTATTCTTGCTTTAAATACTATTTTAGAGAAAAAATTAACAGAGGATAAAGGCAAGATAATAAATTTTTTTGAAATAATTGAAGATTTGAATATTGAAAGAAATCAAAAAGATTTAATTATTTTTAAGAAAGCATTATATTTAATAAAAAACTCTGATTTAAATGAGGGCAATGCACTTTTAGAAAGACTAGTTGAGACAAAGTCTGAATTAAAAATTCAAGCTGCAGAAATATTGAATAAATAAAAAATGAAAATATTTCTGACTATTTTTTTACTGATTAGTTCCTCATGCTCCTTTGATGATAAATCAGGAATTTGGACATCTAAAGATGAAATTGTAAAGAAAAACAATCAATTTAAAGATTTTGAAACACTGTATTCATCAAAAGAGGGGTTTAATGAAACAATAGAAATAAACAAAGATTATAAATTTAAAATTTCACCTCCTATTAATAACACAATCTGGAATGATATTTTTTATAATAAATCAAATAACTTCGACAATTTTGAATATCGGGGTGAAAATAAAATTATTTTAAAAACAAAAAAACTTTCAAATAAAAAAAGTAATAAATATATCTTAGAACATGAAGATAAGATTGTTACATCAGATGACTCAGGAAATATAATAGTTTTTTCTTTAAATGATAATAAAATAATCTCAAAGTTTAATTTCTATAAAAAAAGGATTAAAAATGTTAAAAAAAATTTAAATCTAATTATTGAAAAAAATATAATTTTTGTTTCAGATAATATTGGTTATCTTTATGCTTACGATTATCAAAATCAAAAAATTTTGTGGGCAAAAAATCTAAAAGTTCCATTTAGATCGAATTTAAAAGTTTTCAAAAATTTTTTGATTGCCGCGCATCAAAATAATAACTTACATTTTTTCAATAAAAAAAACGGTGATATCATAAAATTAATTCCAACTGAGGAAAGTATTGTGAAAAATAAATTTATTAATAATCTGGCCATAAATGAAAATAATTTATTTTTTTTAAATACCTACGGAACATTATATTCAATTAATATGATAAATTTAAATATTGAATGGTTTTTAAATTTGAATGAATCTTTAGATCTTAATTCTAGCAATCTATTTTCTGGCTCTCAAATAGTTATTCAAAATGATAAACTCCTTGTATCCTCTAATCAATCTTTCTATATTTTAAATTCATTCAATGGGTCAATAATTAAAAAGAAAAATTTTACCTCAATAATTAAACCATTAATTTTAAATGATTATGCTTTTTTAATTACAAAAAATAAATTGTTAGTTTGTTTTAACCTAAAAAACGAAAAAATTGTCTATTCTTATAATATAAATGAAAAAATTGCAGAATTTTTGGATATAAAAAAAAAGAATGTAAATTTTGAAGATATATATATTATTAATAACGAATTATTTTTGATTTTAGATAACTCTTTTGTTGTTAAATTAACTTTATCAGGTTCAATTAAAGAAATAACTAAATTGCCATCTAAAGTAAATTCAAATCTAATATTTACAAATAGATCTCTTAAATTTCTTAATAAATCAAATAGATTGATTATAATGAATTAATTGTTTGATTTACCGCTTAACAAAGACAGTTGTTTTATCTTCAAACCTTTTAAATTATCCGCTGGCTCAATTGGATATTCACCAGTGAAGTAGTGATCACTAAATTGTGGGAATGTAGAATTTCTCTCAGATCCTGATAAAGCCTTGTATAACCCATTTATACTTAAAAATTTTAAACTTTTTGCATTAATGTGCTTACTCATTTCACTTAAATTTTTTTTATGTGCTAATAATTCCTCTTTGGTAGGCATATCAACTCCATAATAATCTGGAAATTTAATTTCTGGGCAAGCTATTCTAACGTGTACCTCTTTTGCTCCCCCTTCATAAAGCATTTTTACAATCTTAAGACAAGTAGTACCTCTCACTAGAGAGTCATCTATAAGTATAATAGATTTATCTTTCACAATACTCTTTGTAGAGCTAAGCTTTAATTTTACACCAAGACTTCGAATATTTTGCGTTGGTTCGATAAAAGTTCTTCCAACATAATGATTACGAATAAGACCAAGTTCAAATTTTTTTCCAGATTGAACAGCATAACCAAGAGCTGCTGGAACTCCAGAGTCAGGCACTGGAACAACTAAATCTGCATCTAAATCAGTCTCCTTTGCAAGTTCTGAGCCCAAATTTTTTCTGTATTCGTAAGCACATTTTCCATTAATAATACTATCTGGTCTAGCAAAATATATATACTCAAATACACAGGGTCTTGATTTTTGTTTTGGAAATGGTTTTGTGCTTGTTAATGTATTATTTTCTATGATTACTATTTCTCCATTTTCTACCTCTCTGATGAAAGTAGCTCCTACTATATCAAGTGCGCATGTTTCTGAGGCAAATATGTATGAATTGTTTAATTTGCCGATTACCAAAGGTCTTATACCAAAAGGATCTCTCACTCCAACAAGTTTTTTGTTTGTCATCAAAACTAATGAATATCCGCCTTGAATCTGAAAAAGAGCCTCTATAAGTTTATCTTTAAATTTCTCTCTTTTTGATTTTGCTATCAATTGAACTATAGTTTCTGTATCACTAGTTGTTCTAAAAATAGCACCATTTTTAACTAAGTTCTCTCTTAATAATAATGCATTAGTAAGATTTCCATTATGCGCAACACTCAAACCTCCAATGTGTAAGTCAGCAAAAAAAGGCTGAATATTTCTTAATGAAGTTTCACCAGTTGTAGAATACCTGGTATGACCAATTGCTGAAATTCCAGGTAATTTTTTTATAGTATCAGGGTCAGTAAAATGATCTCCCACCAAACCTTGCCTTTTCTCTGAGTGATAGTTTTTACCATCAAAAGAAACTATTCCACAACCTTCCTGACCCCTATGTTGTAAAGCGTGTAAACCCAAAGCGACTAAAGCTGAAGACTCTTCGTGATTAGAAATACCAAAAATTCCGCACTCTTCTCTTAATTTATCTTGATTAAATTTTTTCAATTTGTTCTTTCGTATCAATAAATTCTTCACTTGAGGGAAATTCCTCAATCAATATTACACTTCCTTTGTTTATTAAATTAAAAGAGATAGCATCTTCAACTGATATACCCCAGTTTTTATAAGGATAAAACCAATTTAATATAGAAAAAATACACACTGATACTATGTATCCCTTAAAAAAACCAAATATCAAGCCAAATGTTTTATCTATTGAGCCAACCCCAGTCCACTTGACAGCTCTTCCGATGGCTTTACCAATGACAATCATTAAAAATAAGGTTAAAATAAATATCCCAATACCAAGACCAACATTGTTGATGAATTCTGATTCCACATAATCACTTACTATAGGCCGAAGTTTCGGCACCAGAATTATAGTTATCACTGTAGAGACGACCCACTTCATAAACGATATTAAGCTTAAAGAAAATCCTTTTAAAAAACACTGAGTTACGCAATATAAAAAAATTAAAACGACTGAGCCATCAAAAATATTTATCCCCTTAAATATTTCCTCAAAAAAGTCAGTGAACATATTAATTACTTAATACCTTCCCCAAACGGTTTGTATATCAATAATAATTTTGGTAGTAAGGTTAAAACAGAAATCATTGCAAGCAACATAGCTATTCCTGTAAAAATTCCAAAATAAATAGTAGGAATAAAATTAGATAATATCAAAATAGAGAAACCAAATACTATTGTGATAGATGTATTTAAAATCGCTATTCCTACAGTTTTGTGGCATCTGTCTAAAGTTTTGTTATAATCTTTGATTTTTTCAAATTCCTCTCTGAACCTATAAATATAATGTATACTATTATCCACAGCTATGCCTATCGTGATAGCCGCTATTGTAATAGTCATCATATCTAAAGGAATATTCATTAAACCAATTATCCCTAAAATAAAAAATGCAGCAATAAAATTAGGCACTATACCTATGAGAGATAAAGTTACATTTTTGAATAGAATAAAAAACATTAAAAATATTCCTAGCATTACAATCCCTAAGGTCAAAATTTGTGATTTAAAAAGACTCTGTAACAAATTATTGAATAAAATTAAAAGACCAGCTAATTCATATTCATCTTTTTTAAAACCTAATTTAGTATTTAGTTCTAGATTAATTTTTTTAATCAATTCATCTCTTCTTAAATCCTCAAGCGAGTCTTTTATTCTTACAAAAATTCTTGCCTCATCTTTATCAACCGAAATATAAGGTGTTATTATCTCTTTTTTAATCTCTTCAGGAATTTTACTATACAAGACAGCAATCTCTAGACTTTGCAATTCTTTTTTATTTAAGTCCTCTGCTACTCTCAGAATTGATCCGAAAGATAAAACTTTGCCAATTTCTGGCAAAGAGTCTAAATAGTCGTGTACTTTCAATATTTTATCCATTTTGTCTCTAGTGAACCAATATTTTGATTTATTCTCATTTTCTTCAATGTCTTCATCCCATTCTGAGAACTCATCATCGTTAATTTTCAAATTATCATTGTCGTTCTTAATAGTTGGAAATTTCAAAATTACATTTAAAGGAGTTGTTCCTCCAAGATTATCATCGATTTTTTTCATACCTTTATAAATCTCTGTCTCACTATTAAAGTAATTTATAAAACTATTTTCGACTTCTAACTTAAATATACCAATTACACTGGCGATAACTATAATGCCCGTTAAGCCAAAAATCGTTACGTAACTTTTTTTTGCAAATGACCCAAGAATTGATGTAATAAAAGATTTTTCAGTATCCTTTACCTCTATTTCATTCTCAATTGAAAATACATTAATTAATGCGGGCAATAGAAGAAAAGTTACTATTAAAGAAACAACCAAACCCAAAGTCATCATCCAACCAAAATCAATAATAGGTTTTATTCCGCTAAAAATTAGTGAAAGAAAAGCACAAATCGTAGTAAGAACAGTGTAAAGAATTGGTAGCATCATTTTTTTACTTGCTTTTAAAATTACTTCCTCTTTTGAATAATTTGGAAACTCTTTTTTTAATTGTAAAAATCTCACTGTCACATGAATATTCATTGCCATATTAAGTATTAGCATCAAAGCTATAAAATTTGAGGAAATAACTGTTACTTTCCACCCAATTAATCCTAATAAACCAATCATAATTATTACTGAGGTAGAGCAACCCAATAAAGGCATTATTACCCATTTAATATTTCTAAAAATAAACCAAAGAGTAAAAATTATAAAAACAAAAACACCAAAACCAAATATTATAATGTCACTTTTAATAAAGTTCATCATGTCATTTGCAATCATTGGAACTCCACCGAGATGTATATTTGCATTTTCTCCATATCTATTTATTACATCTCGAATTTCTGAAATATTTTGATTATTTCGTTTATTGTAAAGATTTTTATATTCCTCATATTCTTTGAGGAAATTTTTGTAATTTATTTTCTCTTCTTTTGTTAAACCAGTATCAATAGACTGATAATAATATTTATCTTTTACTTTAATATATTCTGAAAGCCTCTCATCTGTTTTTAAATAAACAACAATTCCTGATGTTTTACCATCCTCGCTAATTACATAATTCTTATAAATTGGACTATTTCTGATTTCTTCAAACCCTCTTTTTCTATCAATTTCAGGATAAGATAAAGTTTTATAATTTTTTAATCTGTCCATTAAGTTCTCATCTGTACTTTTTAATAAAGGCACATCGATAACAGTAATTACTGAGTCAACCCATGTTAATTTTTCAATTTTAGATTTAAGCAATTGTAAATTGAGTATAGTTTCTTTCTCTGTGAAACTTGACACAGGAGTGTATGTCAAAATTAAAAAATCTTTGTTTCCGTAGGTTTCATTGACTTCCCTTAAATATTTTAAATCTTTGTCCCCCTCTAATAATAAAGCATCTGATGATGCATCTAGATTAAAGTTTTTTGCTTGATAAAAAGAGTAAATAATTATTACCGCTAAAAATAGAAGAGTAATTTTTGCAAAATCTATAACTATTTTTTTATAAATTTTCGACCACATTTGGATATTTCAGATATATCTTAATTAATTAATAACAAAAGAAAAAATTAGGTCTAATTCTTACTTAAATCTTTAAATTTCGTATAAATTCCCTCAAACTCTACCTTTACAGTCCCGGTTGGACCGTGTCTTTGTTTGCCCAATATTATATCTGCTAATCCGTTTACATCGTTCATTTTGGATTGCCACTCGGCGTGTTCTATAGAACCAAGTTTTGGTTGTTTTCTCTCAAGATAATAAGCTTCTCTGTAAACAAACATTACGACATCCGCATCTTGTTCTATTGACCCAGATTCTCTTAAATCA
>MDSZ01135012.1_pt1 | contig 12645 bp, 17 predicted proteins | sample 811201 | NCBI WGS metagenome assembly MDSZ01 (sample SAMN05326647, study PRJNA326480) | marine metagenome | isolation source: seawater | place: Indian Ocean: North | collected 2010
ATATTCTACAGAGCACGATAAACCAATTGCAGAAAGAGCTAAACAATATCTTAAAGGTGGAAACGGTCCGATGGTTGGAATTGAACTGAAAGGTGGTATTGAAGCTGGCAAAAGATTTATTGAGTCTTTAAAAATGTTTTATCATGTAGCAAATATCGGAGATGTACGAAGTTTAGCTATTCATCCGGCTAGTACCACACATAGTCAACTTAATGATAAAGAATTGGCCGCGTCAGGAGTAACGCAGAGTTATGTAAGACTATGTATTGGTATCGAACATATTGATGATATCATAGAAGATTTAGATCAGGCTTTAAATAAATCAAATAAAGGTAATTTAAAAGCTGTAAGTTAATTTTTATTTTTTGCAATATATAGAAAATAAAATGTAGACAAAATTATTAAAATTGAATTTATCTGGTGTAATGATGCATATACAATTTTTACACCAGATAAAATTGTTAAAATTCCTAAGATAATTTGAAATAATAAACTCAAACCAATTATAAAAATAGGTTTATAAAATTGCTTATATTTTTTACTAAGTACCAAGTAAAATAGATACAAATAAAATAACATAATTAAATAAGCTAAATTTCTATGGATGAATTGTACAATAGAGGGATTATCAAAAATATTAAGATTTTTGAATTCAACAAAAGTATTGTCATCAGGAAAATATGATGTACCCATGAGAGGCCATGTGTTATAAACTTTCCCAGCATCCATACCAGAAACAAAGGCTCCTATTATTAATTGAACGAATAATAAAAATAGAAAAAATTTAATTAAATTTAACTTGATAGAAATTTGAGTTATCTTTAAATTAGTTAATTCAAGATACTTCCAAAAAACAACAGATAAAATTACGAATGCTGTTAATAAATGAATAGATAATCTGTAATGACTTACATCAATTCGATCTACTAAACCACTCGACACCATATACCAACCAATAAAACCTTGAAAACAAACAAGTAGAAAAATTATTAAATATTTTCTTAAAATCCAAAAACCATTTTTTATAGTAAAATATACAATTGGCAGCAATATTGATAATCCTATTATTCTTCCAAGTTGTCTATGACCCCATTCCCACCAAAAAATTATTTTAAATTCACTTAATGTCATATTGAAATTTTGCTCTTTATATTCAGGTATTTCTTTATAAAGATTAAAATAATCTATCCATTTATCATTTGTCATTGGTGGGATAAAACCAGTGAATAGTTCCCAAGTAGTAATTGATAATCCAGAATCAGTAAGTCTTGTAAGCCCACCAACCATTATTATAAGTATTATAAGCCCTAATAATAGAAGTAACCAAATTTTTAATTGATAATTTAAATGATTATTCTGGCTGTACATGTTTGGATAAATATATTAATTATTGTTTAATCCAATTAATTAAATGTCGCCACATAAAAAAAAAAAACTCAATAAATTACGAGCTAAATTAGATACTTTAGATAATTCACTGATCAAAATTATAAAAAAAAGATCAAATATTGTTAAAAAAGTTCTTAATTTAAAAGAAAAGAAAAATGAAATAATAGATAATCAAAGAATAAGGAAAATTCTAAAAAATATCAGAGCAAAATCTCTGAAAAATAATATTGATCCTAAAATAACGAAAAGAATTTGGACTAATATGATTTATGCTTATATCGATTACGAAAAAAGAAATTTTAAAAAGAAATAATTACTTACTGTGTGGAGGCAACTTTTTTTCTACAAATATTTCATGCTTTCTAGTAACGGGATTGTATTTCTTAGCCTTTAATTTAACCTTAGCTTTTTCACCACCAGCAGGTTTTTTTACATAATAAAAAAAAGAACTATCAGGTTTATTTTCAGGAACTAATCTGACTTTAATATGTGTTTTTTTCGCCATGTTATTTTATATTTTTTAAGCTTTTTGCAAGTTTTGAAATTTTTATTAATTTGTTTTTTAAATTAACTGTTCTTATAGAATTATTTTTTAATTCGTCAAGTTCAAAAGAGTTTTTATTCTTCAGGATTTTTTTTACACCATTTATAGTCATTCCTTGATGTTTTAATAAAAATTTAATTTTTTTTAATATTTCTACATTTTTTTTATCGTAATATCTTCTATTTCCTTTTAGTATGAGTGGTTTAATTTGAGTAAACTCTTTTTCCCAGTATCTAAGTGTATGAGTAGGCAATTTTTCACCCTTTTTTGATTTGAGATCTAATAATCTTACAACTTCACCAATTGTCAAATAAGCATCTTCTAATTTATTCATCTAATTTAAGATTAATATATTCTTTAAATTCCTTAGCAGGTTTAAATAAAACCACATTTCGATCAAGTATAATCTTTAGCTCTTTAGTTTTAGGATTTCGACCTACTCTTTTCTTTTTTTCTCTTATTGAGAAAGTTCCAAATTTTGAAATCTTTATTTTTTTTTCTTTTATTAGATTTTCTCTGATCATGTGAAAAAACTCATCTATTAATGTTTCTGTAATTTGTTTTGAAAATCCAAGTTGCATGTAAACTAAATTAACTAAGTCTTTTTTAGTTAAATTTATTCTCATTAATCAAATATTTCGTTTGATCTTATTTATCAAATTTCCTTTAATAATTCTATTACAAACATCTATTGAATTAGAAAAGCCAATATAATCAGTCCCGCCATGACTTTTTACAACTGGTGAATCTAGACCTATAAAGATAGCTCCATTATATAATCTTGGATCTAAACGTTTCTTAAATTTTTTTAAACTGTAAATATTCAAAATTGAGGAAATTTTTCCTAAAATGCTGCCACTAAAAACATTTTTTAATTCTGAAGTAATAAAATTTGCAGTCCCCTCAGCTGTTTTTAATGCTACGTTACCAGTAAAACCATCAGAAACTATCACATTAACTTTACCATTCATTATTTCGTTACCTTCTATGTATCCTGAAAAATCAAAATCGTTATTTTTTTTTTTATTTAAAATTTGAAAAGTTTCTTTTATTGTTTCATTTCCTTTTAACTCCTCAGAGCCAATATTTAATAAAGCAACATTTGGTGTTTCACTTGGATATAAAGATTTATATAAAGAAGCACCCATTATTGAAAAATCGAATAAATTTTTTGAATTACATTCTATATTTGCCCCTAAATCAAGAACTACACTCATTCCATTCTTATTTGGCCATAATGCAGATAAAGCAGGTTTATCAATATTTTCAATCATTTTTAAATTCAATTTTGCTATTACTAATAATGCACCAGTGTTACCAGCTGAGATTACAATATCTGTTTCTTTATTCTTAACACTTTCTATGGCTAGCCACATGCTAGTTTTCTTACCTCTTTTGGCAGCTTCAAGTGGACTATCAGTACTTTCGACTTTTTCTTTAGTATGAATTATTTCATAGAACTTATTATTAATTCTATTATTTAAACAACTTTTAATTTCTTGTTCGTCACCAAAAATTTTATAAAAATTCTCTTTATTGGATTTATTATTATATACAATACCATCAATTATTTTTTTTGGTGATCCATCACCTCCCATTGCATCTACTGCAATCTTAATTAATTCTGACATTTGCTATTACTTAATTATATTAATCTTTTGGATCTAAAACTTGACGACCTTTGTACATCCCTGTTTTAAGATCTATGTGGTGAGAAAGTCTATATTCACCTGATTTTTTATCTTCAATAATATTTTTTGATGAAAATTTCATATTTTGAGATCTTCTCATTCTTGTTCTTGATGGTGTTTGTTTTCTTTTAGGTACGGCCATAATTATTTGTTAATTACACTTTTTAAATAAGAATTCAAAGTTTTTTTTGATAAATTATCTCTATAATCATCAAAATAATCAACTAAATGATCAATTTTACTGAAATTATTAAAAAAATTGGATAATTTAATTATTTTATCATTTTTATCATAATTTTCCCAAAAATGAATATCTGAAACAATTGAATGAAAAAGATTAATATAATCTTTCATCTTTTTATTTATCGACTGGTCTCCATATCCAATTTCTCTTATACTTAATTCAAGTTGTCTAAAATTAAAATCATAAATTTTTTGTAACGTTTCAGTGTTTTCTTTATTCTGGAAAATGTTTAAAAAAAAGGCAAAATGAAATAAAAATAGAATTAACCTATCTTCAAAAGTGTCTTGTTTCTTGATGTTTTTATACAAATTTTTATTTGTAGTTAATCTAATGAAATTATTATAAAGATTTATATAATTTGTTGTCATGAAGAAATTATTAATTATTATTTTAGCATTAATTTTATCAAATTGTTCTTTAAATAAAGTAGTTCAACATCACGGAGTACATAATTTAGATAAAAAACAGACAAAATTAAAGATAAATTTTAGCAATAAAAATGATGTAATTAAATTAATTGGTCCTCCTTCAACAAAAAGTACTTTTGATAATGATGTTTTTATATATATAGAAAGAAAAACAAGTTCATCAAGGTTATCTAAATTAGGTCAAAAAGTTTTATTAGTTAATAATGTTCTTGTTCTTGAATTGGACTCTAGCGGATTATTATTGGCAAAAACATTTTACAATATTGATGACATGCAAAAAATTAAATTTGATGAATCTATCACTTCAATAAATTATTCAAAAAAATCTTTTATTTATAATTTCCTATCTTCAGTAAGACAAAAAATCGATGATCCTCTTGGAAAAAAAAGGATCAAAAACTAACCTGCAATAACTGCTAATAATAATAATGCTACTATATTTGTTATCTTGATCATTGGATTTACTGCTGGTCCGGCTGTGTCTTTATAAGGATCTCCAACTGTATCTCCAGTTACAGCAGCTTTGTGTGCCTCTGATCCTTTTCCTCCATGATTACCGTCTTCAATATATTTTTTAGCATTATCCCAAGCTCCGCCACCTGCTGTCATTGACACAGCAACAAATAATCCCGTTATAATAACTCCAAGTAACATTGCTCCTACCGATGCTAATGCAGCTACTTGACCGCCAATAGAATAAATAATTAGGTATAAAACTATAGGTGATAAAACTGGTAGCAATGAAGGGATAATCATTTCTTTTATTGCTGCTACAGTTAATAAATCAACAAGTCTTGCATAGTCAGGTTTTTGCTTTCTTTTCATGATCCCTGGAAATTTTTTAAATTGTCTTCTAACTTCAATAACTACTGCACCACCTGCTCTACCGACTGCTTGCATTCCCATTGATCCAAATAAATAAGGAAGCATGCCTCCTATTAATAGTCCAACTACAACATATGGATTTGAAAGATCAAAAGTTACAACTATACCTTCAAGCTTTGATCCAGCAACTTTTGAAAAATGTTTGATATCTTCAGTATAAGCAGCAAAAAGCACTAAAGCCCCTAATCCAGCAGATCCTATAGCATAGCCTTTTGTAACAGCTTTAGTTGTATTTCCGACTGCATCTAAAGCATCAGTAGTTTTTCTAACACTATTTGGTAATTTTGACATTTCTGCAATACCTCCAGCATTATCAGTCACAGGACCATAAGCATCAAGAGCAACAACCATTCCGGCTAAAGCAAGCATGGTAGTTACAGCAATAGCTATGCCGTATAATCCAGCAATATGATTAGTTAATAAAATACCAGCAACAATTATTAATGCTGGTATGGCTGTAGCCTCTAAAGAAATAGCTAATCCTTGAATTACATTTGTTCCATGTCCTGTTGTAGATGAGCTTGCAACACTTCTTACTGGTCTGTAATTAGTTCCTGTATAATATTCAGTAACCCAAATTAATAAACCTGTAATTACAAGTCCAATTACTCCACAATAATATAAACTCATTCCAGAAAATGTCATATTGTCTAAACTGTAAGTTTTTTCCAAACCTAAAACAAAATCAGTAACAGGATATAATATAGCTAAAGAGGCTAATGCAGATACTACAAATCCTTTATATAATGCACCCATTACATTTTTACTTCTACCCAATTTGACAAAAAAAGTTCCAATAATTGAGGTTAAAATACATGCACCACCAATTGTTAAAGGATAAATCATCATTGATATGTCGCCTGGAAAAAAAATTGATGATAAAACCATTGTTGCAACTATGGTTACCGCATAAGTCTCAAACAAATCAGCGGCCATACCTGCACAATCTCCTACATTATCACCAACATTATCAGCAATTACGGCTGGATTTCTAGGGTCATCCTCAGGGATACCGGCCTCTACTTTACCAACTAAATCAGCACCTACATCAGCTCCTTTAGTAAAAATTCCACCCCCTAATCTTGCAAAAATCGAAATTAATGAAGCACCAAAACCTAAAGCAACTAATGCATTTACAATTTCTCTTTCATTAATGTTAAATTTTAGTAATAAATAATAATAAACTGCTATAGCCAACAAAGCTAATCCTGCAACCAACATTCCTGTTACAGCTCCAGATTTAAAAGCAACAGAGAGACCACTCGCTAAACCTTTTCGAGATGCCTCTGCAGTTCTTACATTAGCTTGAACTGAAACTAACATTCCTACGTAGCCAGCTATGCCTGATAACGCAGCACCAATTAAATATCCTAATCCAACTAAAGGACTAAAAGCAATACTAACAATAACCAATACAACAACACCAACAATTGCAATAGTTTTATATTGTCTAGCTAAATAAGCTTTAGCACCGATCTGAATTGCAGATGCTATATCTTGCATTTTTGAATTACCAGCACTTGAGTTTAAAATACTTTTACCAGTAAAATAACCGTAAACGATTGATAATAAACCTGCTACAATTGTGTATAAAAGAATAGTTTCGACAGTTGAGTTCATAATGACCTTAAATAGTTCTTAGTTGTTAATTATAAAAAGCGGACAATACAAAAAAAGCTATAAAAGGCAATGATTAACTTTTAAAATTTATGAAAATAACCTTTGGTTTTAAAGGCGATTTTATCTTTATTTTCGTTAATAATTTGAGATTTTCGATAGTGTTGATAAATTTTTCCAATTTTTGAAATTTTAATACCTAAGGTTTTGGCTGTTTTGGTAATGATTCTAGATTTTGATTGAGATGCCGTAAATAAAATTTGATAATCATCCCCTTGGGATACACAAAATTCTTTTTTTATTATCTTTAAATCAATTAATTTCTTAAGATTTATTGAAATTGGAATATCTTTCAAATAAAGTTTGTAAGATAGTTTTTGTCTATTAATCAATTTTTCTAAATCAGCAACTAGACCATCAGAAATATCAATAGATGTATTTGCAAATAATAATAATTTTTTAGTAATTTTAGATTGAATGTCAGGAAAATAATATTTCTTCTTAAAATAATTTGACAAATTTTTATTTAATTTCAATTTTTTTTTCAAAACTTTTAAACCTATAAAACTGTCTCCTAAATTACCTGTTACATAAATATTATCATTTATTTTTGCTTTATTTCTTAAAATTATTTTATCTGAGAAACCTATAGATGTTATGGTGAAGCTTAATTTCTTAGAATAAACTGTGTCACCACCGCATAAATTAATTGAATATTTATTTTGTTCTTGTTTAAGTGAATTCGATATTCTACTTAGATTTTTTTTTGAAAAAGTTTTTTTATCACCAGAACCAGAAATAAAATAATATTTTGGATTAACACCTTTGCATATTAAATCAGAAATTGATGACCTCAAAATTTTTTTAATTACATAACTAGGATTTTTGAAATCTACAAAATGAACACCTTCAATATATGTATCCATTGTAACAACCAAATTTTTTGATTTATCAAAAAAAACGTCATCATTTAAATTTAAAGAACTTTTATTATTAAGTGACAATTTAGAAAAATATTTATTTATAACTTCAAATTCATGCATTTGATGATCTTATTTTTTTTGCAATATTATCTAATAAAGCATTGAGATATTTTGTTTGTGAATTATCCAAAAAAAAGTTTGAGGCATTAAGATATTCTTGGATTATTATATTTATTGAAACATTCGGTTTATATAAAAATTCATATGTCGCTGACTTCAAGATTACTTGAAATAATTTATCTAAATTATTTAAATTAAATTCATCTCCTAGTTTTTTATCTAATTCTTCAATTAATATCTCGTCCCGTTCTATTGTACCAAAAACTATATCTTTTATAAATTTCTTAAATCTATGTTTTGGAAAATCTAATTTTTCCTCATCATTATAAAATTTCCCGTATAATTTTTGAATAATTATAACTCTAGGATTGTTTTTCGGGTTATAAGATGTTTTCATTTTTGTGATAAAACAGATAAAACTGCATTAGATGCTTCAGCACCTTTTTTACTTCGAGCTTTTGCTTGCTCCATATTTAAACAAGTTATAATGCTATTTCCTATTGGTTTTTTTGACTCAATAGATAAAGACATAATAGCATTTGTTGATGCATTAGATATAAAATCAAAATGTGGTGTTTCACCTTTTATAACGCAGCCAATAGCTATAAATCCATCAAATTTTTTTAAATTCTTAGCAATAGTAACAGGAATTTCAAAAACACCAGGGACATCTATAATTTTGATTTTGAAATTTTTTGGTATTATTTTTTTTGCACTAGATATTAAATCAATTGAGATATCTCTATAATAATTTGCGTTTACTATTAAAATTTTTTTCATTAAATCAATTCTTGTTTTGTTATCTTTATATCAAAACCTTCTAATCCAATAACCTTTTTTGGGGTTTTGGTAATTAATATCATTTTTTTAATCTTTAAATCTTTAATAATCTGAGCACCAATACCGTAATTTCTGATTTGTTTATTGTTTTCTCGGTGATCGATTATTTTATTCTTGTAATCTTTAAGAGTTTGAGAAACTGACTTTAAATTTGTATCTTTTATGAATACTAAAACACAATTATTAAATTTTTTAAAATAATTTAAAGTTTTATTGAACGAATTAGGTAATCTTTGATTGATCAGATAGTTTTGAACTACATTAGAAGAAATAACTCTTACTCTTGGTATTGTTCCTTTTTGAATGGTACCTTTTACTAAAGCAAAGTGTTCAGATCCATCTAATAAATTTTCATAAATTTTAATCCTAAATTTTTGTTTTTTGACACTAATATCCGAAGTCTTTTTTAATTTAATCAGTTTTTCTTTTTTTAATCTATATGAAATTAAATCCTCAATTTTACCAATCTTTAAATTATGTTTTTTTGCAAAATTATACAAATTTTGACCTTTTGCCATTGTGCCATCTTCATTCATTATTTCACAAATTACAGCTGAGTTATTTTTCTTAGCAATTTTTGAAATATCTACTGAAGCTTCGGTATGGCCAGCTCTGACTAAAACCCCACCGTCTTTAGCAATTATTGGAAACACATGTCCGGGTGAAACAATATCTTTTTTATTTACATTTTTACTTGAAGCTATTCTTATAGTTCTAGCTCTATCTTTAGCAGATATACCTGTCGTTATTCCCTTTTTGGCCTCTATAGAGATAGTAAAAGCAGTCTTATTTCTTGATTGATTAATAGGTGACATTAAAGATAAATTTAATCTCTTTGCTTGCAAACTATCAAGTGCTAAACAAATTAAGCCTCGTCCATACTTAGCCATAAAATTAATATTCTTGGCACTAGTATCCGATGTCGAAATTACTAAATCTCCCTCATTTTCTCTCTTTTCATCATCTACTAAAATGAACATTCCTCCTTTTTTTGCAATATTTATAATTGTTTCAATTGATGAATAGTTATTTTTTTTCATAAAAAAAATTTCTTACGTATTTAGAAAGTATATCTATTTCAACATTTACTAAACTACCCTTTTTGAGCGCAGATAAGTTAGTTAACTTAAATGTATGGGGAATTATCCAAATTTGAAAACCTTTTTTTGTAACTTTTGAAACAGTTAATGAAATTCCATTGATACATATTGAGGCTTTTTCAATAATATTTTTTTTTTCTTTTAAACTTATTTCAAAATCAAAAAGATATGATTTATCTATTTTTTTAATACTTTTTATTTTACCAATAGTATCAACATGACCCTGACATATATGACCTGAAATCTTTTGACCATATTTTAGCGGTAACTCTAAATTTATACTTTCATTTATTGAAAGAAATTTAAATCTTGATCTGTTAATTGTCTCATTAGAGAGATAAAATTCCATTATTCCTTTTTTAATTGTTATTAATGTCAGGCATACTCCATCACAAGCGATTGAGACACCTATGTCATTTTTTGATAGTTTGATATTTGATTTAACAAAAATATTGATACCCTTTGGTCTTTTTGAGATTTTTTTTACAATACCCTTATTAAAAATAATTCCATTAAACATTCTATCTTTTATAGATTGTAATTTTGTCTTTGGCTAGATTTGAAATAATCTTTGATTTGATTTTATACTTTTTAGAGAGAATATCATTAGAGGTGAAAATAACGTATTTTTTACTTTTTGAGAGTATCTTTGGGCTTTTAAATAAATAAAATTGATTAATTAATCGGTCTTTGAGCATACTATTAGTAATTTTATCCCCGCCCTCAACCAACAAATTTCTTATACCTAAAAAATATAATTTTTTTAAGATAGATGTAATGAAAAACTTTTTTTTTCTATTCAATTTATCTTTTATTAAAAGAATACCCTTTTTTTTTAGTATCTTTTTTTTAATGCTATTTTTAGAATTATGAAAAATAATTGTATTATTTTTCTTTGATGTTTTAAATATATAACTATTCAAATTTATATCTAAATTTTTATCTAAAATAACTCTCTTTGGAGAAAAATTCTCAAATCCTTTTAAACGACAATTCAATTTAGGATTATCGGTGTTTAATGTATTACTAGAAATCATAATGGCATCATTTTTAAACCTTAAAAAATGAGAAAATTTATCTGAAATTTTATTAGTTATTCTCTTTGTGTTCTGACTATATAAAAGGTTATTTTTTGAAATTGCAATTTTTGCAGTTACAAAAGGCAATCTTAAATTTCTATTTATTTTATAAGACTCATATAAGTCTTCAGCTTCATTTTTTAAAAGACCTTTTTTTACCTTTATTTTTTGTTTATTTAAAATTTTAAAGGTTTTTCCTTTTACCTTTTTATCAATATCATTTATTGCATAAAATACTTGAGCTATACCTCTTTTAATAATACTTTTTGTACAGGGTGGTGTTTTTCCATAATGATTGCATGGTTCAAGCGTTACATACATTTTTGAACCAGATAAATTTTGAAAAGAATTATTTATAGCATTTGTCTCAGCATGAGGTCTTCCCATGAAGCCAGTCTGACCTATTGAAATAATCTCATTATTTTTTACTATAACACATCCTACAGATGGATTATCGCCTGTTAAACCTCTACGAACTTTTGCTAAATTAATAGCAATTCTCATATATCTTTTATCTTCTGATGAAAATTTATCTTTTTTTGTAGACATCTAATTTGTCCACAAATTGAACGAAATCTTTTTCTTCTCTAAAATTTCTATAAACCGAAGCAAATCTTACATATGCAACTGGATCAAGCTCTTTAAGACCTTCCATCACCATTGTTCCAATAGTACTTGAGGAAATTTCACTTTGACCTAGCTCTTCTAATGATCTTGAAATTTTACTAATAAATTTTTCAGTTGTTTCAGTATCTATAGGTCTTTTTTTCAAAGCTATAAATATAGATTTTGCTAATTTATCTCTGTCAAATGAGGATTTTCTGCCATTCTTTTTTACTACCACAATCTCTCTATATTGAACTCTTTCAAAAGTAGTAAATCTTGCTCCACAGACACATAATCTTCGTCTCCTAATAGCAGTGCCATCCTCTGTAGGACGTGAGTCAACTACAGAGGTCTCACCCTTTTTACATATTGAACAAATCATTTATTTAGGTTTTTATAAATGGGAAAAGAAGAGCATAAATTAATAACTTCATTTCTCACTTCACTCTCTACTTTGCTATTGTCGTTAGGATTTTCGGATAAACCTTTAATTACTTTTGTGATTAATTCACCAACTTTTTCAAATTCTTTTAATCCAAAACCTCTAGTAGTTGCTGCTTGAGAGCCTAATCTAATTCCTGAAGTTATCATTGGTTTTTCTGTATCGAATGGTATTCCATTTTTATTACATGTAATATTTGCCTTACATAAACTTTCAGCCGCTAAATTTCCTTTTACATTAAAAGGTCGTAAATCTACTAACATCAAATGAGTATCAGTGCCGCCAGAATAAATTTTAAAACCATTATTTTTTAATGTCTCTGCTAGCATTTTTGCATTAGCTAGAACATTTTTAATATATGTTTGAAACTCTGGTTTTAATGCTTCAAAAAAACCTGCAGCCTTCGCTGCTATTATATGCATTAAAGGGCCTCCTTGATAACCTGGAAATACAGCTGTATCAAACTTTTTTCCTAAATCTATATCATTAGACAAAATTATTCCTCCTCTTGCACTTCTAAAAACTTTATGTGTTGTAGAGGTTACAACATGAGCATAATCACAAGGGTTTGGATAACCTTTTCCAGCAACTAAACCTGAAAAATGCGCCATATCCACCATTAGATAAGCGCCAACTTTATCCGCAATCTCTCTAAATCTTTTAAAATCAATTACCCTTGAATAAGCGCTACCGCCTGCAATAATTAATTTTGGTTTATGTTCTAAAGCAAGTTTTTC
>MDSZ01004902.1_pt1 | contig 12642 bp, 9 predicted proteins | sample 811201 | NCBI WGS metagenome assembly MDSZ01 (sample SAMN05326647, study PRJNA326480) | marine metagenome | isolation source: seawater | place: Indian Ocean: North | collected 2010
AAAGAGTCTTGTAATTATTGACTTTTTTTGAAAAACAACTGGCACAGCCTCTTTTTTCCACCCATATTGAACAATTTCATAAACATTTTTGAAAAAATTCTCATCGTCTTTAACATCGTAAAATTGAAATTTAAAAGAATTTTTATTAGAGAAACATAATTTAAAGCAATCTTCGAAGTTTTTATAGATACTTTTTTCACTGATTCTTAAAAAAATTGGTGCATTAATTTTTAAAAAGTTTTTACAGTTGATATTTTTTAATAACATAATTTCAGATAGCTCTTGAATTCTAGCTTTAGATATATCGAAAATAAGTTCTTTCTTAATTTTTCTAAAATTTTTTTCTTCAAAAAATGTTTTCTCTAAGTAGAAATTTTCTTTATTATAATTAATTAAATTTGATGAATTTAATATATTTTTAATAATGTCTTTATTTAAGTAAGTTATTTTTGCAATATCATTAACTATTAAATCAGTACCAAACTTAAAATCTTGAAAAAACTTTAATGAAAAGTTTTCAAATAAAAAAATTTGTGATGAATTTTTGCTTATATCGATTTGAAAAAATGTTTTTAAATTATCATTTTGACTAATTAAATTGACTCCCTCGGCAAAATTTTTTGAAATAATTTTTTTTATTCTTAAATTTGATTTGTTGAAAATATTTTGTAAATTTTTATAGTCATTTGTATTAATAAGGAAAAAAGATAATTCGTGGGAGTAAAAATTACCAAACAATCCAATGGGTAAGTTTTCAATATTTTTTTGATCCAAAATAAACTTAGAGTTAAATATGTGTAATATTGTTTTTTTTTTTTCAATCTCAGAAATTTTCGTCTTCAAAACATTGAGTATATAAGTAATATTTTCTTTATTTAATTGCGATCCATTTAATTTTTTAAAACCTGAAAAATTTATAATAGAACAATCAAAATTATTTATTACTAGAATCACTTCCTTAAAAATAAAATCAGACTTTTGTTCTAGATTATAAAGCTGATCTTTTATAATATTTTTTATTTCTTCAAAATTAATTACCTTATTTTCAATTATGCCTTTAAGGTCTTTCTTATTTTTATGTATTATTTCAAAAATATTATTTTCATCTAATTTGCCAACTAGAAAAATAAATTCCGACTTGTTTATTTCTATGAAGAGAGTCGGCGTATTAATTTGCATTTCCTACTTTAGAATAAGTTGACCATTAATTCTATAATCAAAAATATCGTATTTATTAAAATTTGACTTATCTTTTATTTCCATAAAGTTTTTTAAGCTTTCACTGAAGTTTTCAACAGGAAGTTTAATTGTAGTGTCTTTTTCTATTAAAATATCCCACCTATTAGACTCAAAGAGATAAAATTTGTTTATTAAATGTATAGGAAAATTTATTGATTTAAGTTTTTCATAAAAAATTTCAAAATTTTCTTTTTTTCCAAATACAATAGGTAAATTATTGTATTGATTATGGTTAAAATAATTAATCAAATCGCTTTGCTCTGTAAAATAAAATTTTTTTTTTTTATATTGTATTATTGCAACTGGTTTTTTTTCAAATATTTTAATTTCAATAATATTTGGATAAATTTTGCTAATTTCAAAACTGTCAATAATTTCAATCTTATCAAAAGTTCTTTTAATTTGAGAAGAATTTAAAAATAAGATATTGCTTCCATATAAGAAGAATAAATCTTTTAATATTTTACTTTCATTTACAATATCATTATTTTTTATCCTTATTTCTTTAATATCAAATATTGAATAAAAATTTTTGTAATTGCTTGAGTTATAAGTGCTGAGAAATATAATTATCAAAAAGGCAAGGAAAGAGCGTTTTATCATCTGTTGATTGATGCATCTAATAATATTTGCTCTATTAGATCAGGAAATTCAATTCCGTAGTAATTTGCTATCTCTGGAACTAAAGAAAGATTTGTCATACCTGGTTGTGTGTTTATCTCTAACAGATAAAACCTTTTATCAAAAAATTTAAAGTCTGCCCTTGTAACCCCTTTGCAATTAAGCACACGATGCGCGCGCATCGCTATTTTCAAAACACTTTCATAATTTTTTTTTCCTAATTTAGCCGGCATTATATGTTCAGTTTTTGCCGCTTTAGTGTATTTTGCTTTATAGTCATAAAAAGATCTTTTTGGAATTAATTCAATAGCTCCAATAGGTTTATTATTGATAACTGCTACTTGAATTTCTTGTCCTCCAATAAATTTTTCAATAATTAGTGGACTATAATTTTTACGAAGTTGAATTATTGATCTCTGTAAATTTTTTAAATTTTGAATTATTTTTACGCCAATACTAGAACCTTCGTTTGTAGGTTTTATTACCACTGGAAAATCAATACGATTTTTTTTTAGTAAACTAATTAAGATTTTTGTCGTGAATTGATTAGAATTAATTATAAAATATTTTGGTGTTAAAATCTTATTTCTTTTAAACATTATTTTGGATATTTGTTTATCCATAGCGTTGTAAGAGCTCACAACACCTGAATGAGTGTAAGGAACACCTAAGTACTCAAAATAACTTTGGGCTAATCCATCCTCTCCTCCTTTGCCATGTAACGCATTAAAAATGACATCTATTTTTCTTTTATCTATAAGGTTTAGATTTTTAAACTTTGGATCAAAAGTAGATACAATATATTTTTTTTTTCTTAAAGCTTTAATGCATGCTCTGCCACTATCTAAACTCACTTGTCTTTCTCCAGAGTTTCCACCTAGTACCACGAGAACTCTTTTAAATTTTTTTTTATTCACCTATAATTTTAATCTCTAATTCGAGATTCACTCCTAATTTTTCATTAACAGTTTTTCTTACTCTGTTAATTAATTTTTCTATGTCTGACGAATTTGCTTTTCCATTATTAACAAAAAAATTACAATGCTTTTTAGAAATACTAGCGTCTCCCTCTTTAAACTCATCACATCCAGTTTCTTTTATTAATTGCCATGCCTTTTTCTCATTATTGATGTTTTTAAAAGTGCTGCCGCAAGTCTTAATTTGACTTGGTTGAGTTACCTTTTTTTGTTTAATAAAATCATTTTGTATCTTTTCAATTAGTTCTTTTTTTGCAATTTTACCTTTGAGCTTTACTGATGTAATAATTAATTCCTTAGGGAGATTAGTACCTCTGTAGAAAAAATTTATTTCATCTCTTTTGATCTCTTTTTCTTCACAATCATTAGTATCGATAACATTAATTGAAGTTAAAACCTTTGAAATATCATTATTATAGCATCCACTATTCATTATCACAGCACCTCCAATAGACCCAGGAATACATGAAAGAAATTCTAAATTTGCTATTGAATTATTTTTTGCAAATTCAGATATTTTTCGATCAAGTGCGGCTGCACCTATCTCCAAAACATCTTTGCCAACTAAACTTATTTTAGAAAAATTTGAACCAAGTTTAATAACCACGCCTTTAACCCCTTTGTCTCTAATAAGGGTATTAGATCCAGCTCCCAAAATTGTTATATTTAATTTATTTTTTTTATTTTCTTTTAAAAATTCAATTAGCTGATCTTTATCTCTAGGTTTAAAAAAATATTCTGCAGGTCCGCCTAGATTAAACCAGCTGTAATTAGAAAGATCGATATTGTTTGAAATATTTTTACTAAATTTTTTTTTTAATAATAATTCTAAGCTCATAAAATAAATTTTAATTCCCTCATATATTTTGAAATAGATCCTGCTCCCATGCCAATAACTATTTCGTCATTTATTAAATTTCTTTTAAAATACAGCTCTAAATCTTTATAATCTTTAATTACAATTACTTGTGTATTCGATAATTTAGATATTAATTTTCCAAATTCAATAATATTAAATTTTTTAATTTTCTTTTCTCCAGCGGAGTAGATTGGGCAAAGCAGAACTATGTCTGAATTCACAAAAGATTGAGCAAATTTTTTTTTCAGACTCATAATTCTTGAAAATCGATGAGGTTCAAAAACACTAATAATTTTTCTTTTTCTATTAACATTTTTAACACTTTCCAATACAGAAGTAATTTCAGTAGGATGATGTGCATAATCGTCGTAAAAATCATTTTTATTTTTAGAAAAAATTTTTGTCATTCTTCGCTGCACTCCAGAAAATCTTTCTAAAGATTTTTTAATGATATTTTGATTAACACCTAAGTTTAAACACACGCCCACTGCCGCAGCAGCGTTTAGCACATTATGTTTTCCAAGAAGTTTTAATTTTATATTTTTAATTATTTTTCTTGATTTGCTAATATCTTTAAAACTGAGATCAAATATCGAATGAGTGGTTTTATATCTTACATTTGATATCTGATAGTCAGCTTGTTTTGACTCACCATAAGTAAGGATATTTTTGTTATTAATTTTAGAATAAATTTTTTTTAAATTTTTGTTATCTAAACAAATTATCGATTTACCTGTTGGTGGTGTTTTTTCTAAAAATTTTACAAATGATTTCTCTAAATTTTTAAAATTTTTATAAAAATCTATATGCTCATAATCAACATTTGTCACAATTGAGTAATTTATTGGAAGTTTAAGAAAACTACCGTCTGACTCGTCTGCTTCTAAAATAGCCCATTCTCCTTTACCAAGTTTAGCGTTACTTTTAAAAGAATTAATCACTCCGCCATTAATTATTGTTGGGTCAAGTTTTTGATCTGATAAAATTTTTGAAACTAAGGAAGTTGTGGTGGTTTTTCCATGCGAACCAGTAATAATAATATTTTTTTTTAAAGAAACTACGTCTGCTAAAACTTCTGCTCTTGAATAAACAGGTATTTTTTTTTTTCTAGCGCATCTGATTTCAAGGTTTGAATTTTTTATTGCCGTTGATTTAACTACAATAGTTGAATCAATAACATTTTTTTTGGAATGTCCAAGATAAACTTTAATTCCAGTTTTAGAGCAACTAAGTGTATTTTTATTTTTATTTTGATCGCTTCCTTGAACTTTAAAACCCATATTGTGCATTATTTGTGCTAACCCACTCATTCCTATTCCTCCAATTCCAACAAAATGAATCAGGTCTGTTTGGCCTAAATTAATTTTTTTCATAAGTAATTTCTTTTAATACACGATTAATATTTTCATAAACATATTTGTCAGAATATTGTTTTTGTTTCTGTTGTATTGTGTCTAAAATTGAGTTGTTATCGTGGATCTCTTTCAAAAGATCAAAAAGTTTATATGTTAAATCTTTTTCCTCTATCAGGAAACCCAAATTTTTGCTCTCATAAAACTTTGCATTTTTAAATTGATGATTATCTGCTGAAGTTGGAAGTGGGACCGAGATAAATGGAATATTGAAGTTAGTAAGCTCAGCGAGTACAGAGGATCCGCTTCTTGTAATAGCTAAATTAATCTTTGAAAAATAATCGATTAAATTTTTGCTAAAATTAAATATTTCAAAATTTATCTTATTTTTTTTATAGAATATTTCTAGATCATTATTTTGCTCTTTTAAACATTGCTGGTATATCTTAATTGGTATGCCGTTTGCAGAACACTGGTAAAAAATACCTGGAAGTAACTCAGCAAATTTTTTTGCAGCCTGGCTGCCCCCGATAACGAGAATATCTAATTTTTTTAAATTAGTTTTTTCTTTATTTTTCGAGAAATTTAATATTTCTTTGTTGATTATATTCCCAATTTCAATAAGCTTATATTCAAATTTTTGTGAAATCCCTTCTACTTGTCTTTTAGAAACTATAATTTTGTTGGCGAATGGAAGTAAATATTTATTTGCTTTTCCTATTATTAAATTATTTTCGTATATTATAAACTTTATTCTTAAAATACTGGCAGCAATACAAATCGGAAAAGATGCATAACCACCCATACCAAAAACAACTTTTGGTCTATTAAAGAGTAGAAAGAGTATAGATCTTAAAATTGTAAAAATAATTAAAAAGATTGTGATAAACTTCCATAGTAAACCCGTTCCTAAAATTTTTGATGAGGGTAAAATTTTAACACTCAGGTCTTTAAAATTTTCTAAAAACTTGTATCCTCTTGAGTCTGTTACAAGTGTTACGTTATAATGTTTTTCAGTTAAATGCCTTGCTAAATGACAACCAGGGAATATGTGACCTCCAGTACCGCCGACAGCAATAATTACTTTTACTTTTTTATTCATAAAGATAAGAGTTATTTTTTGTATAATTTAAAATTATCCCTGCAAGAATTGAACTGCCGATTAAAGACGAGCCTCCATAACTTAAAAAAGGTAACGTCATGCCTGTTGTAGGTATCAGGCTAGTATTTACTCCAACATGAATAAATGTTTGAAAAATTAATAATGTTGAGAGACCACATAAAGAAAGTTTGATTAATTGATCTTCTTGATTAACACAGTTTTTTATAATTCTAAAAGAAATGTATAAAAAAATTAATATAATAGATATTGAGATTAATGAACCGTATTCCTCAGATATTATTGCGATTATATAGTCTGTATGTGCTTCAGGTACACTTTCTTTCAAAATTCCCTCTCCCATACCTTGTCCAGTCAAACCTCCGAGTTTTATGGCATCCAGGGCTGAAGATGATTGGAATTGATCTCCATTTGTTGGATCAATAAAAGAAATTATCCGATTAGTTATATAACCAAATTTTTCCGGCATTAAAAAAAGTAACAAAGCTAGTGAAATTAAAAAAACTGAAAAAAAAATAAAAATATAAATCCAACTTACCCCAGATAAAAAAATTGTTATGATCCATGCTCCTATAAGTAAAATTGATTGTCCCAGGTCCGGTTGATCAATAAGTAGTATAACGATCGAAACTAATAACAAAAAACTTAATATGTATCTCAAGTTAGATTTTTCTAGTCTTTCAAAGGTTAAAATTTGACTTGTGATTAATATAAAAAAAGGTTTTAAAACTTCAATTGGTTGAAATCTAAAAAAATAAAAATCTAACCATCTTTTTGCACCTTTAACCTCTACTCCCAGGAAAGGGACCAAAGCTAAAAAAATAAATGAAACAATAAATATTGGTAATATAATTTTTTTTAAAAATTTTGTTCTAATAATTGATAAAAAAAACATTATAAACAAGGCTAATAAAGCAAAAATTAAATGTTTTGAAAAAAAAAAATAATAATCTTTATTTAATCGCTCTCCAGCTAAAAATGAAGTGGAGGAAAAAGAGAAGAAAATACCTAGAAAAAATAATGTAATAAAACAGCAAAAAATTTTTTTATCAATGTTTCGCCAATAATTAATTATTTTATATTTATAAGTACTTTCTTGCATAATATTTGGATAATTTTTTAAATTCTTCTCCTCTTTTTTCAAAATTAAGAAATTGATCAAATGAGGCTGCAGCTGGACTTAATAATATGTAATTTTTTTCTTTTTTAAATAAATGATTTTCTTTAAAAATTTGTAAAATAGAGTTTTTTAAATTGTTTGTTATCTTAAAATTTACTTTATTTTGTATTTGTGATTTAAAAAAATTTGTGCTTTGACCTATTATAAAAGCTTTGATTATATTCTTCGACAAATTTTTTAATTTAATTTTATCATTTTTTTTTGGAAACCCTCCAAGAATCCAAAAAATATTTTTTGTGCTTTTTAGAGCAAACTTTGCTGCTTCAAAAGATGTAGCTTTTGAATCATTTATAAAAATAAAATTTTTCTTTTTAAAAAAAATTTCATACCTGTGAGGCAAGCCTTTAAATGAGTTTAGAGAATTTAAAATAAACTTTTCTCTAATTTTTAGTAATTTTGATACAGTAAAAATAAATGACATATTCTCATTATTAATGGCAAGTCTTAAGTATGGATTCTTAATTTTTGATCTAATTTTTTTAAAATGTTTTTGACTAGGAATTATTAATTTTCCAAGATAATTTTTTTTACTGAATATTGGTTTCAATTTGTTATTTATTATTGAAAATTGGTTTTTGTTCTGGTTTTCAAAGATTTTTAACTTAGAGTTAATATAGTGATTTATGTCACCATGCCAATCAAGATGATCGTTCGAAATATTTATTAACACTGCATAATCGGGTTGTATAAATTTCGAGTGAGAGAGCTGAAAAGATGATGCTTCAATAATTAAAAAATGATTTTTTTTAATTTTTAGGTCAAGTACAGGTTTTCCGATGTTTCCGCCTATTAATACTTTATAATTATTTTTTTTTAAAACATGAGCTAAAATTTTACATGTAGTTGATTTTCCATTTGTGCCTGTGATAACTATACTTTTATGGAATTTTTTTAGTAAAAAAATTAAATCGATATCTGTAATAATTTTCTTTTTGTGGTTGATTAATTTTTTCTTATTTTTCGACTTTTTTAAACTTACCCCAGGACTTAAAACTATATAATCACTATTTGTTAAAGCTAAGCTGAGATTTCTAGGTCTTTTTTCTCTAAAAATGTTTTTATTTTTATCATCCCAAACTTGATAATTTTTAATTTTATTTTTATTAAAAAAATTTATCACCGATTTTCCGGTTTGTCCAAGCCCATAAACTAAAAAAGTTAATTCTTTTAATTTTTTTATAGATGTCATTTATTACCTTAGTTTCAAAGTCGCTAATCCGACTAAAGCTAAAATAATTGCTATTATCCAAAAACGAATTACTATTGTTGACTCTGCCCACCCTTTTTTTTCAAAATGATGATGTATTGGTGCCATTTTAAAAATCCTCTTACCGGTCAATTTGAAAGATATAACTTGAATTATTACCGATACAGTTTCCAATACAAATAATCCGCCGATAATGGCTAAAACAATTTCATGCTTAACGATAATTGCAATCGCAGCTAAAGATCCTCCTAAAGAGAGCGAGCCAGTGTCCCCCATAAAAATTTTTGCGGGTGGAGCGTTATACCACAAAAATCCAAGGCATGCTCCAACTATAGATCCACAAAAAATCGAAAGCTCCCCCACATCAGGTATATATTGAATCTGAAGGTATTCAGAAAAAATTGTATTTCCGACAACATAAGAAATAAGTGTAAATGATAGAGCAACTAACATTACCGGAACAGTAGCTAATCCATCAAGTCCATCAGTTAAATTGACTGCGTTTGATGCTCCGATAATTACGAACAACCCAAAAGGAATAAAAAATAGTCCCATGTTAAGAATTAAATTTTTAAAAAAAGGAAAATATAAATTGAACAAAAATTCGTGGTTAGAGAATTTAATTAAGATTAATAGTGCAATAGCCCCTATTATTAATTGACCTAAAAACTTATATCTTGATTTCAGCCCACTTGAATTCTTTAACTTTATTTTTAAAATGTCATCTAAGAGTCCTAATCCACCTAAACTTAAAGATATAAATATTAATGTCCAAACATAAATGTTTCTTAAATCTGCCCAAAGAAAAGTGCTAGAAATAATACCGATAATAATTATAACTCCACCCATTGTTGGAGTTCCAGATTTTTTAACAATGTGATCGATTGGTCCATCTTGCCTAATCGGTCCAGTTATCATTTTTTCAGAAAATATTTTAATTAAAGGTGCTCCAATAATAAAAACAACAATCAGGGATGTCATAACTGATAGACCTGTTCTAACAGTTAAATATTTAAACACATTTAAAAATGAAAACTGGTCAATGAGCGAAGTGAAAAAATGAAATAACATTTAATTCCCTTTTATTAACCTTTTGCTTAAATTATATAATCCTGTAGCATTTGATCCTTTAATCATTAAATAGTCATTATTAGCTATAATATTTTTTAAAGTAAAATCTACATCTTCATTATGTTGAAAAATATTTCCCTGCTTATTTTTCTTTAACTTCTTATAGGTAAACAATGTTTTATCACCTTTAATGAATACTTTATCTATATCTGAATTGTTAATAACTTTTGATAAATTTTTATGCAATATTTCAGATTTTTCACCTAGCTCTAACATGTCCCCAAGAATCAAATATTTTTTGAAATTATTTTTTTTAATTAAATTGAAGTTTTTAATTGCATTTTTAACTGAAAGAGGATTCGCATTATAGCTTTCATCTATTAAATTAAAATTTTTTTTATATCTTTTAATTTTATAGGACCTACCTCTACCTTCAGACAACTTATAATTTTTATAATATTTTTTTACTTTATGAATATTAAGATTTAATTCTTTAAGTATTGTTAATGATGAGAGAAAATTATAAATATTGATATCTTTCACTTCAAAGCTCATAATTTCGTTATTAAGTTTGACTTTTATAATCTTATTCTTTTTTTGTTTTGTGATTGAGATGGGATAAACATTTGCATTTTTACTCATTCCGAAAGAAATTACTTTTACATTATTCATTTTAGCTTTGTTTGCTAAATGTGTGAAAAATTGATCATCTCGATTTAAAATGATTGTACCTTTTTTTTCAATATTTTTTATGATTTCTCCTTTTGCATCAGCTATCTCTCTCAAATTCTTAAAATTTTCTATATGAGCCTCTCCTATATTTGTGATTACTGCCATATGAGGTCTAATTAACTTTGATAGATTATTAATCTCACCTTTTTTACTCATTCCTACTTCAAAAATACCAAATTTATGTTTTATATTTAATTGAGATAAACTCAGAGGGACCCCAAAATGATTGTTATATGATTTTGGCGAACAGTGTGTTAAATCATAATTATCTAGCAAACTTTTTAATAAATTCTTTAATGATGTTTTTCCTGCACTACCAGTTATCGCAAGAATTTTTGCTAATGATTTTTCTCTTTTTTTTGAAGCATAATCTTTTAAAAATTTCATCTCATTATTAACTTTAATAATTTTTTTTTTATATTTTTTTGAGATCCTAGACGAAATTATATATTTAGCTCCACCTATTAATGCTTTAGGGATAAACTTATTACCGTCATTATTCTTTCCTTTTAATGTCAAAAATAAGTTATCTTTTTTAATTTCTCTTGAGTCTATTGCAATACCGTGAAAATTTTTTAAATTTTTTATTTTTTGAATATCATAAATAATTTTTTTATTTTGCAAAAAGTTTTGCTGAACAATTGGTATTATTTTAAATCTAATTTTTAATTGTTTAATAAATTTTTTATCTGAAAACTTAATGATTTTTTTTTTATAAATTTGCTCCTCCTCATGACCTTTTCCAGCAACTAATATTATCTCATTAGGCTCAGCATTAGATATAGCTTTTTTAATCGCCTGCGCTCGACTGCCAATATTAAAATGATTTTTATTTGTGATGTTTTTTAAAATATTTCTTCTTATTTTTTCAGGATTTTCATTTCTAGGATTATCGTCAGTAACATATATTTTATAACAGTTTAAGTTTGCTATTTTTGCCATTAATGCTCTTTTTTTAATATCTCTTTCGCCCCCACATCCAAATACTAAAGATAATTTACTATTATAATTTTTTTTTAAAGCTTCTATAGATTTCAGCAAAGCGTCAGGAGTATGAGCATAATCAACATAAACTTTTATATTATTTGAAAATTTTCTCACAAGTTCTAATCTACCATTTACCCCTCTTATTTTTTTAAGAGAGTCAAAAATTTTTTTTTCTTTTAAATTGCATAGCTTGGCTGCGATGATCGCTAGAGATAAATTTTTTTTCTGATAATCAAAAACTTTTAAATTAGTTTTTTTACCTAGTTTTGGAAAAACAGAGTCCGTATCAATAATTTTTAAATTTCTTTTTTTTGAAATTTTTTCTAAAATCGGGAATTCTTTGATATTTTTATTGACTATTATAAATTTATTTTTTTTTAAGATTTCTTTAAATAGTATTAATTTTGATTTCAGATAAGATCCCATGGTTTTATGATAATCTAGGTGATCTTGGCTAAAATTAGTAAAAATTCCTGCTTTTAAGTCCAAGCCATGAATTCTTTTTTGGTGAAGGCCATGACTAGATGCTTCAATTATGACATTATCAATCTTATTATTTTTAATTTTTTCTAAGTTGCTATGAATTGAAATTGCATCTGGAGAAGTAAGATTTGATTTGAAAATTTTTCCTTTATATTTTATGCCTAAAGTTCCAATTGACGCAACAGGAACTTTATTTAAAGAAAGAATTTGATAAAATAAATCAGCTACAGAGGTCTTTCCATTAGTACCTGTTACAGCGATAATATTTTTTGGTTTATTTTTAAAATACTTTGATACAATTTTAATTAATAAATTTCTTAAATTTGAGGATTTGTATATTGTTGAGTTATTATTTTTATAATCACATTTTTTTGAACATACAATAACAGAAGCCCCTTTTTGAACCGCCTCTTCAATATATTTTTCACCATTTGTTTTTTGACCTCGTAATGCAAAAAACATATAACCTTTTCTTACTTTTCTACTGTCAAGTGTAATGCCTTTAATCTTAATATTTTTTTTCTTTTTTGAGATATTGTTAATTAGATATTTCAGCAACATATTTACTATCAAAGTCTTTATTCTTTATGGCTAAAATTGGCCCAATTTTTTTTATTATTTTGCCGGCAGTGTAAACTGCATTCCAGCCTGCCTCATTTCTAAATCCTTTGATTTTTAATCCTTTATAATTATAAATTAAATCTTTGGCAGTTTGAGGATTTTCCAGCATCACTAATAAAGAATATTTAGGTTTATACGTAGGAAAAACAGATATAAAAGTATTTAAACTATTTTTTTTATCTTTATAGTTTTG
>MDSZ01258776.1_pt1 | contig 12642 bp, 11 predicted proteins | sample 811201 | NCBI WGS metagenome assembly MDSZ01 (sample SAMN05326647, study PRJNA326480) | marine metagenome | isolation source: seawater | place: Indian Ocean: North | collected 2010
ATTTTGGCAAAAATTTAAAGGTGGGATTTATTATTTCGTAGTTGTTTCATTATTTTTTCAAAAATTTTACCCCACCGTTATGGTTCTTTAGTACCACTTCACTTGATATCATCGTCCTATTCGTAGGAGTATTCAAAAGCCCCCCCCCCTTGTTCACGGACTTTACCCAAGCCCTTGAAAGCGTGAACGCCTGTGTTCTCTCTTGGACGCTTTCTTTCTTTCTTTCTTTCTTTTGTGTCGACGCGTGTAAAAACTCGCTTGGAGACGACGACGACGACGACGACGACGACGAAAAAATTGGACGATGTTGTACAGAATAGACTTAGTTTTAGAAAGCGACGATGCGACGACAAAAACGGCGTCGTCGTCTTTCGCGTTGCACCCGAACGTCCCGACGATACTTGGGCGCGATGCGACGCTCGCGCACATCCCGATCGAACACGCGTCCGTCTCTCGAAAGCACGCGATCGTCACAATCGTCGTCGCTGTTTCTGAGGCGAATGAAAAGACGGGGACGTCTTCTTCTTCGGGTGGAGAAACGTATTTGGAAGTGACCGATTGCGGAAGCAAACTCGGCACTCGAGTCAAAGGCGTCGTCGTCGAGGAGGGAAAAGAGAGAGACGAAGACGAAGAGAAAGAAATAAAATTGGACAAGTTCGAAACGAAACGAGTGCATCTGAAGACTCGCGGTAAGATATTTGTGAAGTTTGGTAAAATATCCGCGTCGGTGAGATGCGTCGAGGAAGACGGCGGTGGTCTCGACGAGGACGAGGCGAATGAAAACGTGGAGGAGAAAGGAAATGCGACGGAGAGCGAAGATGAAGACGAAGATGAAAGAGAGGAGGAGGAGGAGGAGAACGACGACGACGACGATGTGGGAGCGGGATGGAAACGCGTACAAACAAAAATGGAAAAGAAGAAAACGGGCGGCAATAAAGGACAAGCGAACGTAGACCGAGACGAAGTGGAAGTAGAAACAGTTATAGACGCGTCGTTGTTTCGAGAACAAATGATATCATCACCGCGGTTGGTTTCCGCCATTGAGGAGGGAGAAAACGATGAAAATCGACGACAAGTTGATATAAACGCTAATAGAGACGACAACAGCAACAACAACAACAACAAACGTTTTCGGAAGCAACCGATAACGATAAACGGTAAGCTCACAGTCGATGGCGTCGATAATGCGGGCTCATTTTCTCCGAGCAAGAGATTGAACAAAAAGAAGCAGCAAAAAGTACCGTGGCCGTACGAGACGGACGGCTACGAAACCTTGGCGCAATTCGAAACGGCTCTCGATCGCGAGGAAAAAGCCGCTCAACGTTTGAAAGAAAAATTAGCGGAGGACTTGTTCAAGGATCCGTCGACGAAAGGGGCGTCCTTCAAGAAAAGAAAGGGCACAGCAACGAGCGCGAAAGGCGGTGGCAGAGGGATCAGAAAACGCTCGTGAGAGCGAGCGAGCGAGCGAGGAGACGATCCGTTGTAGATTTTAAGTAGTCGATATTTAGATATTTAGTCGATGAAAGACGATAGGGAAACACTAAACACATATCTAAGTATCTTTGGGGGAAGAGATTATCCACAAGAGAAGCATCAGAAAAAGAGATACACTACTATGTTTGCCATCATCGGATCGTCCACGCTCGCACCGGTCGCGAAAACGACCACCACCAGTTCGTCGTCGTCGTCGTCATCTCTCGCACGACGACGACGCGTCCCCGTTCGTTGTAGCGCGGCTTCTCGAGGTGTGGTGTCGTCTTCAACGGGAAACGTCGTCGCGACGAAACCGACGACGTCGACGACGACGACGACGACAAGTGATGTCGCGCGCGCACTCGACGACGAGAACAACAACAAGAAATCGTCGTCGAGCGTTTTAGGGGCCGCCGCGACTGCCGCAGTTTTTTTCCAAGCGCAGGCGTCTCCGGCGCTCGCGTCTGCCGCGGAGAATGCCGTCCCTTCTGCGCTGGCAGCATATGGGCACTATCTTGGTCTCTTCCTGATTGTTGGTGCTTTAGCGACGGAAAAAGCAGTCTTGAAACCGAACATGTCGGGGGATGAATTGATGAAACTGGTGATTGTGGATTCAGTCTACGGTCTTGCTGGCGTGTTAGTGTTATACACGGGCTACTTGCGCGTGACGCAATACGGCAAAGGGTGGGAGTTTTATTCACACGAACCGATATTTTGGTTCAAGATGTTCTTATTCGCGGTGATGGGATCGTCGAGTTTGTTCGTGACGATTAAGACGATCACGACCTTCGCGGCGAAACAAAAGAGCACAGATGAGAACGAAACATACATTAGCGAAAAGTTGGCGACGAGGATGGGGAAGGTGTTGAATGGGGAGTTGCTGGCTGTGTTGGCGATTCCGTTAGCGGCAACGACGATGAGTAGAGGGATTTTGTTTCAGCAAGAGATGGACTGGCGTTTAGGGGCGGTACCAGTGGCGTTAGCATCTGCAGGGCTCGGGTTTAAGTACGTGAAAGAAGCAGTGACGTGGAGCGAAGATTAAAGAGAAAGAGAGAGACGCGTCGTATAGCTCTATTTATGAAAGAAGTTATCAAATTAAATCCATCTATTCAACATCGACCTACACTAGGTACGTACCACAATACATATCTACTTTACATATAGTTTTCAACGAAACAAAGGCATCTTTGAACCACCGTTTTTCTTTTTCTTTTTCTTCGCGTTTTCGGTGTCAAACACCGGGACGACGAGAACGTCGGATTCCAAATCTCGTTTGTTTTTCTTCTTTGATTTCTGTATCTCTTCTTCTTTTTCAAACGCGTTGATGATTTTCTTGCACACTTCCTTCTTCCTTTGAAACACAGCCACGAAAAAGCCTTCACAGTCGTCGCCTTCGAATGGGTTTACGCGAACGACTTTTGCAGCATTTGTTTTGCCCAACACCTCCGTGAATCCTCGTCGAGGCCATTTCGGTAAACATTTCGCGAGTTCAAATCCCAACTCTTTCGCTAACGGTATAACTTTTTTTACCACGTCTTCATTTTCTTCCTGATAGATCGAGCACGTGGAGTAGGAGATTCGAAGGACGCCTGGAAACCGCATGGCGTGCGAAAGCGCGTCGATTTGGAACTTTTGCAGACTCATCACACGTCTCTTTCGCGTTTGTTCTTCTTCCAAGTCATTTTCTTCTCCCTCGCCGTTATCACTGTCGTACCCATCTTTCAAAGCATACTCCATCAACGCGTCTCCTCTATTTTGCACCGTCCCAGAACCAGAACAACTCGGGTCGAGCAAAATCGAGCGCACGTTTCGATACTTGGCGTCGTTCACGTCCACCTCTAAAAAGTTCTTCTTCGCGACGATGACTTTCTTTGAACATCCATATAAATCGACGGTATCGCGTAACCTTTGAGCTCGTTTATGGTCCTTCTCGAACGCGAAAACTTTACCTCGCCCCCCCTTATTTTTGTCTTTGTTGTTGGTGGTGGTGTTGTTGTTGTCCAACAACGCTACGAGGTGAGTCGTTTTATTACCCGGAGCCGCGCATGCGTCGATGACATCCGATTGACGTATGCGCTCGAAAATTGCGCTCATATCAGCTCCACCATCACATTTCCCCTCTTCATTTACCAATAAACAATGCGCAGGCATGCACGACGACTTTCCTTGCAAAATCAGCTCCCCATTTTTTACCATTTTCATCCCGCTTAATTTCTTCCGATCGCAATCTTTCGCGAATGAAATGTAGCAACAACCACCTTTGTTTTCTCCTCCTCCTCCTCGTCCTAAATGTGCGTCTTCCTTTTCAAACGTAAAGCCTCTCTCTCTCAACTCCTTCGCGAGAGCATCCACATCTCTCACTTTCATCCCATTCACTCTCGCAAACCTACTCATCGGGTCGTCGTTCACAATCTTTCTCACTTTCTCCGGTAACCGTCTCTCGACAAACTCCAATGCCGTTTGCGCGTTCGCTTTCCTCAATCGACGATATAATTGGTTCTTAAGTTCCCCTGTTTTGCTTATGATTAACTTTTCCGCCGGTGTTAACATCACCGTGCTCTCTCTCTCTCTTTCATCGCCTTCTGTGTTTGGTGGTTTAATGCTCTTTCCGGGGGAGAGCAATAATTCGTACAATAACACGTACGCGACAGACTCTTTTATCTTAACTGTTTTCGGCGGCTCTTTTCGTTCTCTCCTCCTCCAATCGTCTTCGTCTTCTTCTTCTTCTTCTTCTTCTTCCTTTTCGTCACCATCATCATCCACGTCGTTTTCATCGTCTCCGACCACGTTTTCTGTCATCTTGACGTCGTTTATCAGCACTTTCAGCAGTGGTAAAACCTTCACGGTTTCGCAGACGATCGCGTGCGTCGCGGATGGAAAATCGATTTTTCTCGCGTCCAGAGTTAGACTTTTTATCGACGTCCCGTGTCGTTTCTCTCGCGCGGCGAGGAGCAGCTTGGAGAGGACTCGCGCGGCTTGCGCGCGACATTTGCGCACTTGAGAAAACGGGAGAGATTTCCGTCGTCTTTTTTTTCCTTCTCGTGGACGCGTGCTTACCGACGTCGCCGCGTTTGGGTTTTCGCCGCCGCTCATTGAGTGTGAAGACGAATTCCTTTTTTTCGTTTCATTTATTGATACGTTTTAGGGGATGTGGTGCTTACTATCATCATCATCATCATCATCATCATTCGCCGGTCGCTAATAAGCCTACGATGTTTTACACGGCTACTACATTTATCTAATATTCTATCGGCGTTTTACGACGCTTTCTTCTCTCGTGCGTGGTACGACTCGTCTTCGATTCCCATCGCGGCGAACATGTCGCATTTGAAGACAGATTCGTCGAAAAATTGTTCATCGTCATCTTCGTCGTCATCTTCGTATTTCGCGCCAGCGATAACTTTGGCCATTTGTATGAGATTTTCAACGTCAGATGGTTTCGTGAACCCGGAGGAGAACGAGTTGATTTTATTGATGATGTTCCCGACGCTCTCGGCGGAATAATAAGTGTGTTCGTGTATTATGGTGTCCTTGCATCCCAACACGGCCGCGACGCTCAAAGATTCGAAAATATCTCGAGCTGATGGTAGCGTTGACAAGGGTTCGTTGTTAGAGCTAAGGTGATGAGACTTGCCTTCTCTGCCCATCTCTGCGATAATCGCATCCCAAATCATCAAAAGAAACTCGCACCGTTTAAACTCTCGAACGTACACCAGCTTGAGGAATCTCGGCAAATACAAGCGCGTCAATGACATTTTGCTGAAAAAGATGCGCGCAGTTACGGCATCTACCGCATACATCCTGCGCCTAAACCGTTCGCAATACTCGTCGATGAACGAATCGTTTTGAGATTGGAAATACTCCAAAAGTCGTAACGACGACTTTGTGTTATTTGCAAACGCACTAAATAAGGCGAAGCAATCGTGTTCGACAAACTTTTCGCTGTATTCCCCCTCTCCTTCTTCTTCGTTATCTTCACTGTCGCGCACTACCAAAGAGACGTCTAACCCATCGTCGTTGTTCTCGTCGTCGTCGTCGTCGTCTAACTCGTCTAACTCGTCGCTTCCGCCTTCAAAGCTATCCTCCGCGAAAGATGTTGCCGCTCGACTCGTTGCTAAATATACCATCGCTAATATCTCGTGCATCCCTTGCTTATACTCCACCATAATCTCCTTCGAAGCGTTGTCCTTTCTACTCTTACTTTGCATCTCTAACACAAACACAGTCATGCATCGAATCAATGCCGCTCGTACCTTGCGCGACTGCCAAAATTTTTTCCCTCCGAACGACGACGATTCGAACACGATTCTTTGCACATCTTGTTTCACAATTCGTACCAACTCCTTCTTCCGAAACACGAATGAAAAGTCTTGATTTCTCATCGCCGAGAGTGGCGAACACGCGTCTTCATCCGTCGTCGCGTTCTCGTCGTCGTCGTCGTCGTCGTCGTCGTTCCCGGTCGTTCTCGACGGTAGTGATTGTGGTGATGGTAGTACAAACGCTCGTCTCAGAGCCTTTCCGTAGTCGCTTCGCCCGCGTCTCACGATTTCCCCTAATCCTCTCGAATTTGGTGGAAAAAGAGGGACGAGTACATCCTCGCGCCATCGAGCGATCCTTTCTCGCGCCTCCTCCATCATTGTCGTCGTCTGAATCGTCGTCGTCGTCCCTTCTTCGACATCGATCTAAGACCCACCCTCCCCTTACGTGTGTGTGTGTGTGTGTGTGTGTGTGTGTGTGTGTGTGTCCTTTTGGAGTACGTACGTAGGAGTGAAAATTCCCCTATAATTTTTTTAATTTTTTCATCGCGCGCGTGTGTCATTTTTCTTGGTGGTGTTGGGATTTTCATTCAAAGAAGGGCCGTAAACCCTAATCGCCATTTTTTGGAAGAGTCCGTCCGTCAGTCCGTCCATCAGTCAGTCAAAAGTCAGTTGTCAAAAGTCACAACAAAAAAGAATTTTCAAAAATCACAACAACAACGGGCACAAAAAACTCTCTCGATTCTCTCGGTTCTCAAAGACGAGCTCCTCGACGACCAACGCCGTCTCTCGCGATTCGCGCGTAAGAAGAAGAAGAAGAAAAGAAGAAGGAAAAGAAGATGCGTCACCAATACAACCAGCGCGAGGAGGAAGGACGCCGACGAGGCCACCAAAGGGGAGGAGGAGGAGGAGGAGGAGGAGGTCCCCCGCGAGTGTTAAACGTGGCGGAAAAACCATCCGTCGCGAAAGAAGTCTCGAGAGTCTTGTGCAGCAATAATACGAACAATGGTGGACGGATGCCGCACTCTCGAGAAGGCGCGTCCAAGTATAACAGGATATTCGAGTTTACGGCGCCGTTTCCGATCAATAACGTCGGGCACTGCCGAATGAAATTCACCTCGGTCACTGGACACTTGATGAATTACGATTTCTCGGAACCGGAATATAAATCTTGGGAACGGTCGGAAACGCGGGACTTGTTTCAAAGAGCGGCGATTGTCAAGAGCGTTCCAGGGAAGAACGAAAAGGTCAAAATAAACTTGGAACGAGAGGCAAAAACGAGCGACTGGTTGATTTTATGGCTCGATTGCGATCGAGAAGGCGAGAACATAGCCATGGAAGTCGTGGACGTGTGCCTAAAAGCAAACAGACGGTTGAAAGTGTTTCGAGCGAGGTTTTCGGCGTTGAGTTACCAGGACGTTTCGAGAGCACTGATGAACTTACAAAGACCGGATGAAAGGGCGTCGATCGCTGTGGACGCGAGGATGGAGTTGGATTTACGGTTAGGCGCGGCGTTTACCAGGTTTAACACGCTTTGCGCGAAGAGGAATAGGATTTTAGGTTTGTTGGATGGTGGCGAAAATGGAGGAGAAAGAAGAGAAAGAGGAAGAGGAAGAGGGGTCAACGATAAAGAGAATAAAAACATCATCAGCTACGGACCATGCCAATTCCCAACGCTCGGGTTCATCGTGCAAAGAAAATGGGACGTGGATGCACACGTTCCTGAAAAATTTTGGACGATTTCGATCGGATATCGAATATTAGATGGAGATGGCAGACAACAACGACAACGACATCGAGACGGCCGGGGACTAAACAACAACAACAACAACAACAACGGTAGAGTTGTCGAGTTTAGATGGAATCGTCAGCGCGTGTTTGACGAACATCTAGCAATGTCTTTATTCGAGAGAGTGCAAAATGCCCCTCACGCGACCGTATTATCCACCCGCGGTCAAGAGATTAAGAAATGGCCGCCGCATCCGTTGAACACATTGGAGATGCAAAAACGATTGAACAGAGCCTTGCGCATCGCTCCGGAAAAAATCATGAATGTTGCGGAAACATTGTACCAAAAAGGTTTCATCTCGTACCCGAGAACAGAAACCGATCGATTCCCGGACTCGTTCAATTTCCACGAAAACATCGCCTTATTTTACAACCACGAGACGTTTGGTCCGTACGCGCGTGAATTAATCGAAGGCGATGGGTTTCGCAAACCGCCGGGAGGACACAGAGACGATAAAGCGCACCCGCCGATTTACCCTTCAAAATTAGCCACCATGCACGAATACAACAGTTGGGACCGCGAAGGTCAACAAGTGTACGACTTTGTTTTGAGGCACTTCTTGGCAACGTGTTCGAAACCGGCGGTTGGGTATAAAACCACCGTCGAAGTCGATTGCGCCGGCGAAGGATTCAAAGCGAACGGGTTGATGATTACTGATCGAGCGTATTTACGAATATACGGCCCAGGCCCAATATTCCCGCCCAATGGACCACGATTACAACCGTATTTCGACAACTGGAACGCCCAAGAAGAACTTCCATCGTTCGAGGATGGCGAGCAGTTCCAACCGTCGCACAAAAACCTCCGGGACTCGGAAACGGTGAAACCGCAGATGCTCTCCGAAGTCGACTTATTGACGTTGATGGAAAAGAATGGCATCGGAACAGACGCCACGCAAGCGCAACACATAGAAAAAGTCGTCGGCGAACGCGGGTATGCGAAAAAAGTAGGCGAAAACCGTCTAGTTCCAACCAACATTGGTGAAGCGCTCGTCGCTGGGTACGATTTTTTACAGCTCGGCTTCATGTGGCAACCAACCAAACGAGCCGAAATGGAAAAAGACGTCGACAACATTCACAGGGGTTCCATAACAAAAGAAGACGCCATACGAAAAAATATCGAGCCAATGATTCGTGCGTTCATGAAGTGCGAAAGCAACGAAGAAGATTTAATACGAATCGTCAAACGGTTCGTCGAGCGCGGGAGACATGTCAACGTCGAAGAACAGTATGGCGGTCGCGAGAGAGACTTATTTGAGGATGAAGAGGATTTTGACGAAGACATGTTCAATAACATTCTTTAACAACGCCATTCCGCCGCTATCGTAATACTAGCAATAGTAATGTCAGTAGCAGTAGCAGCAGCAGCAAGAGTAGTAGCAGCAGCAGCAAGAGTAGTACGCGTACATGATGTAAAAAGAGAAACACGTGCGCGCGCACGTGATTAAATATATTTTCATACAAAAGAAGTCGAACACACTCCCAAAGACGTCATTCATTTCAGACGCCTGCGTACACGCCCGCGCACTCGCCCGCGTGCAATGGTGTCCACTCGTCGCACGCCGGCCCGGAGTGCTGCTGCGACAATGAAACGACGAGCGACGTCTCGGTCTCCCCCCCCTCGAAGAAGAAGAAGCGCGACCCCCGACGCGACACAAAAGGAGAGAAAAGAAGACAAAAAGCCACCCCGCAAAAGTAATTCGAATTCGCATCACGGATACGAGTTCGGGGGTCCCATAGGTGCTCTGTTCATCACCCTCCTCCTCCCGTTGGTGTGCTACTTCCTCGTCGCCGCGTGCAACGAAGCCACCGGATGCGTCGAGGTATCCAACTTTTCTTCGCACGCGTTTCAACTCCCGGAGAAAATGAAACCCATTTTCTCCCTCGAAAGTTGTCTCGTGTTTGTGGGATGGATTGTATGGTGTGCGACGTTACATCTGCTGCTGCCAGCATCGGTGGTGAAAGAAGGAGTCGTTATAGGAGAAACTGGACAAAGATTGCGATATAAACTGAACGGATTTCGTGTTTTTGTGACGACGGTGATTGCACTTGGCGTCGGGATGTACTTGGATATTGTTCAGTTGCGATACGTGCACGCGAAATTTTTGAGTTTGTTAACTGCCGGTTGCGCGTTTGCGTTTATGTTGACGACGTTTTTATATGTCGCGTCATTTAGAGAGAGGTCAAAGAAGAACAAAAGTATGAAAAGTGTGGGAAATAATAGCATTGATAATGGCCCAGTTGTACTAGCCAAGGGTGGAAACACGGGGAACGTCGCGTACGATTGGTTCATCGGGAGAGAATTGAACCCTCGGTTTTCGAACAGTTTATTCGACGCGAAAGTCTTTTGCGAATTGACCCCGGGCTTAATTGGATGGATATTGTTAAATTTTGGGTTCATGCACGAACAATACATGCGTTTAGGGCTTATCACGAAACCGATGGTTTTAGTCAACGTGTTTCAACTCATCTACGTCGTCGACGCGTTGTGGAACGAACCGGCAATTTTAACCACCATGGACGTCACCACGGACGGTTTTGGTTTTATGCTCGTGTTTGGCGATTTAGTCTGGGTACCGTTTACGTACTCTTTGCAGTGTCGATACATACTGGAAAACAACGTGGACATTTCGTTGGCGATGACTGCATTCATCATTATCGTCCAAGCGACCGGGTATTACGTCTTCCGCCAATCCAACGGCCAAAAGAACGTCTTCCGCACCAACCCGAATCATCCGTCCGTGAGACACTTAAAATCGCTCAAAACCAAACGAGGTACGAACTTGTTAATCTCCGGTTGGTGGGGTGTTGCTCGACACATAAATTATTTCGGCGATTGGTTGATGGCGTGGGCCTGGTGTCTCCCATGTGGCTTTGACCATCTCGCACCGTATTTTTACGTCATTTACTTTGGCGTCTTGTTAGTCCATCGAGATTTGCGAGACGGCGAACAGTGCGAGTTGAAGTACGGTAGTGATTGGAAACGGTACTGCGAGATTGTCAGGTTTAGAATTATTCCGTACGTTTATTAATATGTTTAACTTCTGTACCAAGTGGTACAATACCAGGGGTACTCTTGCGTGCATTTTTTCTCTTTTGTACGACTACACTTCAAAATCTTTGCTTTCACAAAGGAGGTCGTTATCCATTCAAAATCATCTTTATTCTTCATAAATACGCACACACGTAGCACACATCGAAGCATTACTTCGTCATCATGTCCGTTCTTTCTGCATCGATGTTCACCCCCACTACCGCGCGCGTCGTCTCTTCCGTGCGTAAGACCTCGAGCAAGTCTTCCAGAAAATCATCTTTGATCGTCGTCAAAGCCGCTGCGGAGGCGAAACCAGACCCAGGCTCTGACCCGAAGGGTTTAGGCAACGCCTTGCCGATGGAAATGGACATCGATGCCATCATGAAACTCTTGCCGCATCGATACCCGTTCTTACTCGTCGATCGCATCCTCGAAATCGAACAAGGCTCGTACGCTATTGGCGTGAAAAATGTCACCATCAACGACAACTTTTTTCCCGGGCATTTTCCGCAAAGGCCAATCATGCCTGGAGTTTTGATGGTAGAAGCGATGGCGCAAGTTGGAGGTTTGATCATGTTGGAAGGCGGCGGCGAAGGTATGATTTGACGTTTCTCTCTTTCTCTTTCTCTCTGCATGCCTATTGTTTGTGTGCGATGTGAGATGATTTGAGTTCCGTTCTTTCTCTTTCTCTCTCTCTCTCTCTCTCTCTCTCTCTCTCTCTCTCTCTCAAACTGGGCTCTCACCTCTGTTTTGGATATTGCTGAGCTGGATTTTTTTTCACGCGCGCGACGAGCATATGACATTCAGTCTGAACGATGGTGACTTATACGTTTTGTTTTCGTTATTAGGTGGCACGCAGCAAGAGTTTTTCTTCGCTGGTATCGATGGCGTGAAGTTCCGACGACCAGTCGTTCCGGGCGATCAGTTGGTCATGAAGGTGGTTTTGACAAAGTTGAACAAGCGTTTCGGCATCGCAAAGATGAAAGGGCAAGCGTTCGTAGGGGAAGAGTTGGCGTGCGAAGCCGAGTTGACCTTGGCTTTGGGAAATTAAAGAAATAAATATGCGTGCGTTTAATTAATAGAAAGTTATGTGTTTTTTTAATGTTATGTTGACTAATATAATGTTTGTTATGTGTCAGTACTCGTATCGTTGCGTTCTCTTCTCGCCCCGTCATTCAATCTTCGGGTAGCCGCTGTGTTGTTCTGCTCCATCGTGTTGCCTCGGTCTCGGCGCCGGTATGCCTCCATTAAACCGCAACCCACTGAAAGAGTTATGGTAAGCACCACCAACACCACCAAACATCATCGCCGGCGGCATCATCATCACCGGCGGCATCATCATCACCGGCGGCATCATCTCCGGTGGCGCGACGCGAGTGGTACCGCGAAAACCACCTTCACTGACGCGCATGATCGTCAACTCTTCGCATGCTCCACACACGACCAATTTGCTCTCTTTCAAAACGCAGTCTCTCGCGACCAGTTCCGGTAACGTCAACAACGAATTGCAATTACCGCACGGAAAGAATAACAGCGGATGCGCTTTCCCGCGTATTTTTCTCGTCTCGACACGTTGGTGCTCTTCTTCTCGAGGCGCGGACGGGGAGACTAAACTCATCGGCACGTCCGGGTCTAAGTTCTCCTCGAAGCCTTTAGAGATGAAGATGTATTGACACATTTCGCACAGCGTCAGAGGACTGGCGCTCTTCGTCTCCGCGCTTTCTTTGTCGTCGTCGTCTCGACGTCGTTCTCGTCGTCGTCTCGTCGTTCTCGTCGTCGCGTGCTTGCAGTTCGGACAGATGGAAAACACCAACGCGTCCCGCGTCTCCTCCTCCTCTTCCTCCTCCTCGGACGGCGGCGGCGGAGGAAAACTCGCGCCGCGGTACGACGCAGCCGGAGGAGGCGAGTACATCGCACGCACCCCGCTCGTCGATCGAAAGAAGAGAGAGAGAGAGAGAGAGACGAACGAAGATTTTGAAAAGAGGAGGAGGTTTTTTTGGTTCTTTTTTTTTTGTCTGTGTGTGTTTGTGCGCGTATTTTTTTTTTTGTCTTTTTTTTTTTATTTTGTGCAAAAAAGCACACAAAAGAAAG
>MDSZ01013098.1_pt1 | contig 12640 bp, 13 predicted proteins | sample 811201 | NCBI WGS metagenome assembly MDSZ01 (sample SAMN05326647, study PRJNA326480) | marine metagenome | isolation source: seawater | place: Indian Ocean: North | collected 2010
ATTTTTATTAGAAAATAATGAATATGATCCAGAGGTGGCATTTAAAAGACCTAATATGATTTTAATAAAAGTAGATTTTCCTGAACCATTAGGTCCTAATAAAGCGGTTGCACCTTTTGGAATTTCTAAATTTAATCCATCTAATGCCTTAATAGTACCATCACTACTATTATAATCTTTTACTAAATCATAAGTAGAAATGATGCTCATACATTTTAATTGAATTTCAGATATATTTGAGTCTATTGAATAGCCCCATAATTCATACCATGAAATTTAATATTTTGAGTTACGTAGTATTATAATTTAGATTAATCTATCAATTAATTTTGAAATTTTAACATTAAGTTTCCCAGTCTCTAATAGTACAATAAAATCATTGAGTTTTTCAGGTTCTTTTAAAATATAAATTAATTCCTCATTTTTTGTATCATTTGTAAAATTATCAATTAGTTTAATTTGTGATTCGGTAATATCACCATATACATCCATTTTAACCTTTTCAATCATATTATTCAAGTCATTTTTAATAATTAATCGAGATGTTGCATTTTCATTTAATTTATCATGTTTTAAATTTGATTTATACTCTTCTAAGACTGGAATTATTTTGACTCTAAGATTACTTGAGATCAATTTTAATGCATGAAATTCAAAAGATTTAATTTCATTTAACAAGTTTTTAGATAAATCATCCCAATAGGAAATTAACAAAGCAATACGCTTTTTGAAAATTATACTATTTAAAGAAGTAATATTAATTATATTTTCAATTTCTTTATTCATAGCATTAAAATTCAATTTTAGGTAACTATTATCAAAATTAGACCCAATTATATCATTTAAACTTAAGTTTGCCTTAAAATATACTTGATCTAAAGATGAAGATGAATAATGTGTTAAATCAATGAACCTCAATTCTTTTTTTTCATATTCTACTTCTGTAATTTTAAAGATAGCTTCATTAGCAGACAATTCTTCAAGATTGTTAAACATTACATCCAAAATTGAATTAAAATCATTTAAAGAAATTAGTAGTGACTCAACGTCAATATCCGATAATAATTTAATAATTTTATCTTGAATTTTAATGGAAATATTACATTCAGATGGTATATTAAGGGATTTAAATTTTTGAATATTTATATCCATAATGTAGAAAGATTAATATTTTAATTAACTTGTGTGATGATAATTTGATGTATTGAATATTATTTAACAAATAATTTACGAATATATTAACATGTGAGTTTAAATTATTAGTGTAGATTGATGAGAACAAACAAAATACTAATTATAATGTTAACGTATGTCTATTATGCAAAATAAAAATGTTGAAAGTATAATTATAATCGCTTCAGGGGGTTTAGACAGTACAACTTTGATATGGAAAGCGATTAGTGAGAAAATCAAAATTAAAGAGATTTTATCATTTAATTATGGACAAAAACATAGTAGAGAAATAGAGAATATCAAATCCATTTTATTATATCTTAAAAAAAAGGGACAAAACATAAATCATAGAGTAGTTGATATAACTACTATAAGTGATTTAATCTCAAAGGGGGCACTCACTGGCGAGGAAGAGTTACCAAAAGAAATGTATGACAGAGAGTCACAACGTGTAACTATTGTTCCAAATAGAAATATGATATTATTATCTATTGCTGCTGGTCGCGGGGTAGTATTAGAAGCTAGTCATGTGGCATATGCAGCGCATGCATCTGATCATGAAGTATATCCTGATTGTAGACCAGAATTCATTGAAAGTCTAAGTTCAAGTTTAAAATTAGGTAATCTTTGGACTCCAATTGAATTATATGCACCATTTCAGAACCTATCAAAAACTGATTTAGTTAAATTGGGTTTAGAATTAAATGTACCTTTCGAATTAACCTGGAGCTGTTATGAAGGAAATGTAAGACCATGTCTCGAATGTGGAACATGTTTGGAGCGGACGGAGGCATTTTATAAAAATAATTTTAAGGATCTTGCATTAAGTGATAGTGAGTGGGAGCAAGCATTAATTTTATATGAAAAACATAATAGCATTAACAAATAAGTGAATTTTAAATGACAGTTGCTTCATTAAACGAATTAAAAAAAGAATTGAGGAGACCCATTATTGTTGCACACAGAGGGTATGCTAAAAATTTAGATTTTAATAGAAACTCGCTTGATGCATTCAAAGAAGCAATTGATTTGGGTACGGATGCAATTGAATGTGATTTAAGATTAACTAAGGATAAAAAAGTGATCGTACATCATAATCCTTGGGTAAGAAATGAAAATAAAATTAAATTAATTAGTCAAACCAATTATAAAGACATTTTAAAAATATTAGATGATAATTCAGATGTACCAAAATTATCAGATATAGTAAATTTAATTCCTGATAACATGATTATATTTTTTCAAATTAAGAGAATAGTGGATGTTGAACAAATATTAAAGGTACTAAGCACAAAAACAAAAAATATAGAAAACTATATCATTATGGGTTATTTAAGAAGAATTTTTGATAATAATAATTTAAATCAATTCAATATAGGAAAACATTACATATTACCGAATGATTTTAACCTTAAAATAATTGATTTTTACAATAAAAATAAAGATATAAATTTTAGAGTTGCGTCTCCATCATGGAATTTTATAACTCAAAGACATATAAACCAAATCAATAAAAGAAAATTAAACTCAGTGATATATTCGGTAAATAATGAAAGAATGTTTAGTAGACTAATAAAGTATAATGTAGATGCAATTTACACCGATAATCTAAAGCAAATGATCCACAAATTTAGATAATTTCAGTTTATCAAATAAATTACACATAATACTTTCTTGTTTATATTGCCAAAAGTTAAATAAATTTACGATGGTGATGAATTATGGGCTTACATGATGAAAATGACTTAAGTGTCAAAATTTATAAAATTGTAAACTTTTCTAGCGCTCATAAATTAGATTTGCCATATGAAAGTAGATGTAATACTTTACATGGGCACAATTACAAATCAGAATTGTGGATAGAGGGTAAATTAGATAAAAATGGAATGGTAATTGATTTTCATGATTTGAAAAAGGTAATAAAAAATATCGATCATATAAATTTGAGTGAAAAATTTGAATGGCAAACCACTGCGGAAAATTTATCAAAATACCTTTTAAATCAGATCTACCAATTATCACCGAATACTATTGAGAAAATTAAGGTGAGAGTATGGGAGACTGATACTGCTTATGCAGAAGTTAATAAGAGTTTTATTAATTGAGGAAATCTAAATGAGTGAAACATTTTTAAAAATAAATGAAATATTTTATTCAATACAAGGTGAGGGATCTACAATAGGTATACCATCAATATTTATAAGATTAGCGGGATGCAATTTGAAATGTTATTGGTGTGACACCCCATTCACATGGTTATATTCAAAAGAAATTAAAAAATTAATTGAATTAAAACTAATTAAAAATAATATTAAATATGATTTAAAAAATTATTCGAAAGATGATGAAAGTAAAAAAATAAGTGTTAATGAGATTATGAAGAAAATTTCTGAATTTCCTGCAAAAAATATCATAATTACAGGAGGGGAACCTTTACTACAAGCAAAGAATTTGGAAAAATTATGTGAATTATTAAATAAAGAAAATTATAATATAGAAATGGAAACGAATGGAACCATTAAACCAATTAATGGAGATTATGAAATTAAATATAATGTATCTCCTAAGCTTCAAAATTCATTAAATGAAAAAGATGTTAGATTTAAATCAGATATACTAAAAATCTATAATAATCATAACGCAATTTTCAAATTTGTAATAAATGATAATCAAGACATCAAAGAAGTATTAGATATTATTAATCAAATAGATATAAATAATGAGCGAGTATACTTAATGCCAGAAGGTAAAACAAAAGCAGAATTGCAAAGTAAATATTTCTGGTTGATAGAATTATGTAAAAAGTATAATTTCAAGTACTCACATCGATTACATATTGAACTGTATGGTGATAAAAGAGGAGTTTGACGATGAATAGATATTACAAAACAGAGGAATTAGGATTTTTATTGCTCATAATTGAGTTATATAATGAACAAAAGAAGTTGTTATTTTTGTTAGATCCATGGAAGACTGGATTAAAAGACTTTGATTATTTTGATCACCCCATAAACGAGTTAAAGATAAAATTAGGTTTAGACAAATTAGTAATAAACGAGATACATAAAAAACAAGCCATTGACATTTTGAGAGAAAATTATGAAATATCAATTAATTTAGATATTAAAATTGATCAAAATATGAAAACTATATTAACGAAATTGAATGTTTTTAATTTTGAATATAATGGTAGACTCTATAAATGTTTTAATTGCGAAGAAGGACAGCTTAATGATAGTCAAATAAAAGAAATTGTAAAAATTGCTAAAGAAGATTTACAAAATAATTTGATTAATACTGATAAAGAGACTCAATATTACTTTATATGTAGTAAATGTGAGTCAGAGGTAAAGAAATAATATACTGATTTGATACGACTTCGGTGTATTTAAATTAAAAAAATTGGTGAATATTGTGATAAATTTGGAATTTTTGAGATCAAATAAAACTCCATATATTTTGATGCTTTTTACAGTATTATTTTGGGGTTTATCTTGGCCAGTTGGATCTATAGTTGCTAAAGAATTTGGGCCAAACGTATTTACAGCTGCTTTTATCAGATTTAGCATAGCAATACCCTTTTTGTTAATTTTTTCATTAGTTATTGATAAAGGAATAAACATCCCTATATCATATATGCCAAAAATTGCAGTTTTGGGTTTACTACAAATTACAATTTATAACTTCATGTATTTATCAGGGCTAAGATTTACCTCATCTAGTGATGCATCGATCATAATTGCTGTAAATCCATCATTAACGGCCATATTCTCTTCGTTTTTGTATGCGGATGAGAAGATATCAATTAAACGGTTAATAGGAATTATTACTGCATTTTTAGGTGTAGTTACAATTTTTGTGGATTCTCCAAATATCGATGTTGAAAATAGATTATTGGGGAATATATTGATTTTTTTAGGAGCACTGGTTTGGGCACTTTACACTTCTTTTTCTCGACCAGTTTATGAAAAAATTTCGCCATTAAGATTTCAAGTATGGGCAACTATCTTTGGATGGTTAATGTTAGGGGCGATTTCATTATTCGAAAAACCATGGACGTTAGAATATACTCAAGAGGGAATTTCAGGATTATTTTATTTAGGATTATTTGCAGCAGCGATTAGCAATACTTTTTTTTCATATAGTGTTAAAAAAATTGGCCCTACTAAAACTGCAATATTTGTGAACACAGTCCCTCTTATTGGTGTTTTATCTTCCATCATCATATTAGAAGACAATTTTTCCTTGATATATGCTTTCGCATTTTTATTAATTGTATTTGGAGTCAATATTGTTAATAATTCTTGAAAATGAAGATAGTTATTCCAAAAAGCAAAAAGTAATATAAAACAATTTAATATATTTAATATGACAAAGAATGAGAAAAAGAAATATTTCATTAAAGTATCAACAGACCCTATGACGAACGCATCTTCAGGATTATTAGCAGTTGCAATAGCATCTGAAGCGATAAATCAAGGACATGAAGTCGTTTTATTTTTTGCGGGTGATGCCACAAAAATGTTACACAAAGATGTAATAAACAATTTACATACAGTTACGTTCCATGGAAATGGAAAAGCTGGGGAAATGGCAAAAGCAGCAATCATTAATGTGGCAAAAGGTGGTGGCGAAATACATATTAGTGAAGGCTCAGCCATGACATATGGAATAACAAAAGAAAATTACAAATCATATATATTTGAAGATATAGAGGTTAATTGGAGTTATCCAAAACAAGTTATTGAGCTAAGTTCTAAGTCAGATTTGGTATTTTCGTATTAAAATCAAGGGATAAATTTATTCGCAGTTGGAAATCTACGACCGAAACCAAAGGCGACATCACTCAATTTTATTGATTGGGGGAACTGTTTTCTTTTAAATTCATTATTTACGACTAAATTCATAATTTTTTCAACTATAAATTTGTCATATCCTAATTTGATTAATTTTGATTGATCACTATATTCTTCAATTATCAAATATAAGATTTCATCTAACAATTCATAAGAGGGTAAGGAGTCTAAATCAAATTGATTATCTTTCAATTCTGCGGATGGTGGTCGTTCAATTATGAATGAAGGTATTGTCATTGAAATTTCATTTATAAATTTTGCTAATTCATAAACTTCGGTTTTATAGAGATCGCCGATTAAGTTTTTTCCTCCAGATGTATCTCCATAAAGAGTACAATAACCTGTTGCAATTTCAGATTTATTACCTGTTGATATTAAAATACTATTTGTCGAATTAGAATAATACATCATTATTAGTGATCTAATTCTTGATTGTATATTTTCATCTGCAATATTCCATTGTGAATTTAAATTAAAATCAAGGTTCAGCTGTTTAGTTATAATATTCCTCATATCTTCGATATTAGTAGATAACAATGTTATTCCTAAATTTGCACATAATTCTTTTGAATATTTCAGATTATCAGCAGCTGAAAATTTAGAAGGCATGTAGACTGCAGTAACATTTTCCGAACCCAACGATTTTACACATAATGTAAGAGTAACCGCAGAGTCTATACCACCGCTTAAAGCAACAATTACCTTTTTGGATAGATTTGATTTAATCAAATAGTCTTGTAAATTTAACTTTATTGCAGAAATTATTTCTTTATATTTTGACAAAACATAAGGAGAGTCTTTTTCTTGATTATTTTTTAGATCAAAATAATAATTTTTTGATTCAAATGAGTCTGTAAAAAAAATAAGTTCTCCATTTGCATTTACCACAAATGATCGACCATCAAACACTAAATCATCTTGACATCCTAGTAAATTGACGTAAATAAATGGTAATTGAATATTTTTAACATGAGATTTAATAAGATTTAATCTTTCATTGGGTTTGTTTACTGTAAAAGGACTAGCACTAATATTTATTATTAAATCTGCACCTAAATCAGATTGCTTTTTTGTGACTTGAATTTGATGATTGGGCAGATGATCCCATGCATCTTCACAAATTTGTAACCCAATCATCATATCGTGATATTTGAATACAGATGGATTATCTGCAGATAGGAAATATCTTGTTTCATCAAATACATTATAGTCAGGCAAAAGAATCTTATAATAAGTATGAACTATTCCGTTTTTATTGATCACAATTGCTGCATTCCTTAAAATATTATTTTGATCTTTAATTGGCAAACCTAGTATGACATGAGTGTTTGTTATTGAATTTATAATTTTATCAACAGATAATTGAATTTGATCTAAAAAATCATCATAATATAGAATATCTCTTGGTGGATATCCAGATAAAGCCAATTCGGGAAATAATATGAAATCAACATCATTAGACTCACCCTCCTTGATAGAGTCTATAATCTGAGAAACATTATAATTTATATCACCAACCCTAAAATTTATTTGGGGTATAAGAAATTTCAAATCCTCAATATTTCCCATAATTTCGATTAGAAAATATAATTTAAAAATTGCAAGATAATTTGATCAAATCATGAAATTTACTTTTGATTTATGTATTCTAAATTTTATTTTATTTTATATTTGAATGATAAATTTATGGGTTATACTTTGTAATGTGTAATTATCTTTTTATTTACGAAATTTAAAATTATGATTATGGAGAAGATTGATGTATTTATTCCAGCAGGTAGTCCTAAACCGATTAAAGTTGGAACTGGTTTTAAATTGCTCAATCGAAACTATTCAGAATTATTTGAAGCAACTGGAAAAGAAAATAAGGCATTCATTGAATTCAATGGTAAATCGATAATATCAAGAGTTATTGAGATATTAGATAAATCATCTAGTGTGGCTTCGATCACTATTGGAGGACAATCAAAAGATACTCTTCCATTAGATATATCTAAGCCAGTATATTATGTTGAAGGAGGTGAAACCACGTTTGAAACAGTTATTAATATTTTAAATTTTTATCAGACTTGGGAAAATATGCCTAAATACATTATGAATGTTTCCAGTGATTTACCTTTGTTAAAAGCAGAAATGATTGATAAAATTGTTACTTCAATAGACAGTAATAGTAATAAAGAATTTTTTTGGAATTTAATAGTAGCGAAAGATGTTTATGAACATTATCCTGAAATTAAAAAAATTTCCTTTAAGCTTATAGAGGGAGATTTCAGATTTGGAGACCTACATGTTCTAAAACCAGATGTCATGAAAGGAAGAGAAGAAATTGTAGAAAAAATAATTGGTAATAGAAAAAAAATTACCACTGTTGCAAGATATTTTGGGATTGGAAATATGGTAAAATATGTTTTCAAAAGATTATCATTTGAAGATTTAAAAAAGACTGTTTTGAAAAGAGCAAATTTTGATGCTGCAATTATGATTACAGAATTTCCAGAGACTTGTATTGATTTAGATTATCGATCAGATTTAGAAAATTTTGAAAAATGGTTAACAGTTGAACCACGAAAATTTGATAGTAGTGAAAAAGTAATAATTTTAGACGATAAAGCGGATCTTGAAAAATATTTGGCAAGTAGAAATTTGAATAAAAAATAAATAAAATAAATGCGCTAAATGGCGCCTATTTTGTAAAGTAACATTATGTTTTATTAATAATAAAAATGTGGGCATTTAGAGTCATCAATTATTTAGAGATTTATCTGAATGAATTGGGGGATATTTTATGACGAATGATTATATAAATAAAGTGATTAAATCAGTAATTTCAAGAGATCCTAATCAACCTGAATTCCATCAAGCTGTTAAGGAGGTATATGAGACTATTGAACCAGCTCTTAATGCGCATCCTGAATTTCAAGAAAATGGTATTTTAGAAAGAATGGCAGAACCAGAAAGAGTAATTATGTTTAGAGTGCCTTGGGTTGATGATAAAGGGAAACTTAATGTGAATAGAGGATTTCGTGTTCAGTTTAATAGTGCTTTAGGACCTTATAAAGGTGGTTTAAGATTCCATCCTTCGGTTTATTTAGGAATAATAAAATTTTTGGGATTTGAACAAATTTTCAAAAATTCACTAACAGGATTACCCATGGGGGGAGGAAAAGGTGGATCAGATTTTAATCCAAAAGGAAAAAGCGATGGAGAAGTTATGAGGTTCTGTCAATCATTCATGATGGAATTAAATAGACATATTGGACAATTCACTGATGTTCCTGCAGGCGATATTGGAGTCGGAGGAAGAGAAATCGGATACTTATATGGGATGTATAGAAAAGTAAAGAATGTTCATGGTACAGGAGTTTTAACTGGTAAGGGAGCAAATTATGGTGGTTCATTGATAAGACCTGAAGCTACAGGTTACGGAGTCGTGTATTTCGTAGAAGAAGCTTTGAAGGATATGAAAAATACGTCATTTAAAGGTAAAATTGTAGGTTTATCCGGATCTGGAAATGTTGCACAATATGCCGCAGAGAAAGTTATAAATTTAGGAGGTAAAGTGGTTACTATGTCAGACTCATCAGGCTATATTTATGACCCGAATGGAATTGATCCGGATAAATTAGCATGGATCATGGATTTAAAAAATAATCAAAGAGGAAGAATAAAAGAATATGCTAAACACTTTGGTAATGAAGTAGAGTATCATGATGGTAAAAGACCATGGGAAAAATCTATGGATGTTGCGTTACCATCTGCAACTCAAAATGAAATTAATGAGAAAGAGGCAGAAACTTTGGTAAGTAATGGATTGATAGCAATTGGAGAAGGTGCTAACATGCCATCAACACCAGGAGCAGTAGATATATTCTTGAAAAATAAAATAATATTTGGTGCAGCTAAAGCAGCAAATGCAGGAGGAGTAGCTACATCAGGTCTTGAAATGTCTCAAAATTCATTAAGACTATCTTGGTCAAGAGATGAAGTTGATAAAAGACTACATGATATTATGATAAAGATTTATGATAATGCATCTAGCACTGCCAAAAAATATGAGACTGATTTACTAAGTGGAATAAATATAGCAGGTTTTCTAAAAGTTGCTAATTCCATGATTGATCAAGGCCATCTATCATAATTAAAACAAGTTAGATTTTCTAAAATAAGAAGAAATATCATATCCATCTATAAGTATGTTTTCAGGCATTAATTTAGTAATAGTTTTGAATTTTTGCTTAAATGAATTACTCAGAGGGTTTCCTGATAAGTAAATTTCTTTCAAACTATCTAACTCAGAAAATAACCATATTGGTATTTCAGTAAAATTATTGTTACGTAAATCCAAAATTTGTAATTGTTTTAATTGAGTTATTGACTCGGGTAAAGATTTCAATTTGTTATCATGCAACATTAATTCATTTAAATTTTTCAGATTACCTATCCAATCAGGTAATTTTTCAACCATGTTCGATCCATAACGCAATCGAGACAAATTTTTTAAATTTGATATTTCAAATGGCAATTCAATAATTTTATTATATGGAATTCTTAATGATACTAGATTTTCTAATTGGCCAATACTTATAGGGAGATTAGTTAATAGATTATTTCCTAGTGATAAATCACGTAAAGAAATTAAATTTGAACAATCTTCTAAAAAACTCTTAAGACGATTATTTTGAATTTCTAATACTTCTAAATTAGACAACTCGGACATACTTTTAGGAATATATTCAATTAGATTATTACCAAGAAAACAATATCTTAATCGTTTTAATTGACCAAAATTTTCAGGGATAGATTCAATCAAATTAATACCAAATGATATTGTTTCTAAATAAATTGCTTCTACAATTATATCAGGTATGTTTTTAATTTTTCGATCTCCAGAATCTTCAGATCGTAAATATAATCCATTTAATCGATTATTTCGTATGCTATAACCTGAACTCCAAAATCTACTTGAATGTAATATATGTTTGATCTGTTTTTCAATATTACTCAATAAATCTTGTTCTACCAAAGGAAGAGTGGATCTTAAGTAATCAAATTCGATATCTACAATATATCAATATTAATTATGTAAGTTATAATATTTTTTGAAGAAGCAAAAATAAAATGAAATTTGTATAGTAGTTTAGGATATAGGATATCATACTGCACAGATACAAAGCATTTAATTATACACTATCATGAAGATCTTAGTGAATTTTAAACAAGAGATTTCAGAAAGAGGTGAAATCGCAGTATCATATTTGGTCCAAAAAATAAAGGAAAGAATATATCCAGAATACCCATTAAGAGAAGCAGTACTACATTATCCAGTAAACGGAGGAGGAAAAGGATTTCGACCTGCAATGATACAATTAATAACAGGGGCATTTGGTGGAGATGAAAAATTAGCAATCCCAGTAGCAGCTGCGATTGAGGCAGTACATGTGTCCAGTTTAATACATGATGATTTCATGGATAAAGATAATACAAGAAGAGGGGTAGAGGCGGTATGGACAAAATGGGATCCTACAATAGCGATATTAGCAGGAGACGCATTAGTAGCGATAGGGTTTACTTTAGCGGGTGAAGTGGATAATGTATCAGATGAAATGAGATATAGATTTGTGAAAGACTTAGCAAATGTGTATATACAATTATGTCATGGACAAATGTTGGACATTAGTTTTGAAGATATGGAGTTTGATCAATTAGATGAAACGTTAATAAATAATATGCAATATTTGAAAACAGGAGTTTTATTTGAATTTGCTTGTGTGAGTGGTGCTATTTTGGCATTAAAAGAAATGGACGATCCAAGAATTGAGAAAATAAGAAATTATGCAAAACATATAGGAACTGCATTTCAAATTCAAGATGACATCATAGGATTGGTTGGTAAAAAAGATGAGATCGGAAAACCTGTGGGTTCGGATATAATCGAAGGTAAAAAAACTTTAATCGTAAGTCATGCAATAAAAAATGCGAATGATGAACAAAAAAAGATTTTAAGCAGTATTTTAGGTAATAAAAGTGCTAATAATGGAGATATTGATCAATGTTTAGAAGTGATAAAACAAATTGGATCGATTGATTATGCCAAAGAAGTAGCCACAAGTTTTGCAGAAAAAGCACTGTCGAATTTACAAATTTTACCAGATAATCGATATACAGACATCTTAAAAGAATTTACAAGATATATAGTTGAAAGGAAATTTTAATATTAAATTTTTTTGTCTCAATAAGGTTGTTGCTGTTTAAATAATGCCACAGTAGGTTCATGAATGAATACGGCATATACTTGAAAGCCATTTATAGCTATTGAAATTATATTAAATGTCCCCAAAGCACCTAACAAACCTAAAATACAGAACACACCATATACTATTCTGATAGTATTGTTATAATTATTTAGTCCCCATATAAATAGATAATTAATACCAGCGAAGAATAAGACTATTACTCCTACAAATTCTAAACCTTCCAAACCATCATTACCACTACTTGTGAGTCCTACAAATATTAATCCTAGTGCAGATAATAATGAAATAACAAAAGTAAACCAATTAAAACCTTGTACCCATTTTAATTGAGTAGTCTTTGGAGGCTTAATACCCATG
>MDSZ01079248.1_pt1 | contig 12640 bp, 16 predicted proteins | sample 811201 | NCBI WGS metagenome assembly MDSZ01 (sample SAMN05326647, study PRJNA326480) | marine metagenome | isolation source: seawater | place: Indian Ocean: North | collected 2010
ATATTTCTTTTCAAGTGTAGAAGATAAGGATGCAATAAGAGGTATACCTTTATATGCAGGGCCAAATAAATTATCAAAGTTAAGTTTTTTTTCTTCTATTAATTCAGCTAATAACTCACTAATTTCAAGTAATGACTTTCCATCAGAAAAAACTCCACTATTGAAGAAAAATGGGCTTATTCGTTCAGATTTTAATTTGAAACTACCAAACTGCAGGGCGTTTTTACTTAAAGATAGCTCAATAAATCTTTTTTTATAACTCATTGTTTCCTATTAATATAAATGTTCTGATAGACTACCTATAGTATATAAAAAATACAAATTATTATTATGAGAATAATAACATGTAATGTAAATGGGATACGCAGTGCTCATAAAAAAGGTTTCTTTAAATGGGTTAATAAGCAGAAATTTGATGTGTTATGTTTACAGGAGCTGAAAGCCCATGAAGAACAAATTCCAAAAAAAGAGATTTTATCAAATAAAATATTTTCATATTATAAGTGTGCACAAAAGAAAGGCTATAGTGGTGTTTCAATTCATAGCAAGAGAAAGCCTAAAGACATAATTTTTTCTTATGGAGATAAAGAGTTTGATGATGAAGGCAGATATATTGAAATAATATTTGATAATTTTTCAGTTGTCTCACTTTATGCACCGTCTGGATCATCTGGAGATATTAGGCAGGAAGCTAAATTCCGTTTTATGAAATCTTTCATGAAGCATTTGAAAAAATTATCAAAAAAAAAATCTTCATACATAATATGTGGAGACTGGAATATTGCTCATAAGGAAATTGATCTTAAGAATTGGAAAGGAAATAAAAAAAACTCAGGTTTTTTACCTGAAGAAAGAGAATGGTTTGATGATTTGTTAAAAGATGACATATATGTTGATGCTTTTCGTGTTCTAAATAAAAGTAGTAATGAATATACATGGTGGTCAAATCGTGGAAACGCTAGAGAGAATAATGTAGGATGGAGAATTGACTACCAGATAATATCTCGTAACTTGAAAAATAAAGTAAAAAAAGAGAATATTTATAGAGAAAATTCTTTTTCTGATCATGCACCTCTAATAATAGATTATGATTTATGAATAAAGTAAATACAGAAAGCTGGATAGATATTTTTTACAAACTAAATAATAAAAAAATTGTTGTTTTGTTTTTTTTAGGATTTTCTGCAGGCCTGCCTTTACTTTTAGTCTTCACTACTATGTCAGCTTGGTTAAGAGATGTTGATATTGTAAGAACAACTATTGGTTTCTTTGGATGGGTAACTTTGTTTTATGGGTTAAAATTTGCTTGGGCACCTTTGATTGATAAGTTAAAGGTTCCTATTTTATACGGATTAATGGGAAGGAGGAGAAGTTGGCTTATTATTGCTCAAATTTTAATTGCGTTTTTCTTATTTCTTTTAGCATACGTTACCCCGCAGGGAGACAACTTAAATATTCCTTTTATTCATTTCTCAATTAGTGATATGTCTTTTTCATTTGAAAAAATTGAGATACCAGTTTTAGTATTGTTTGCATTTTTAACATTATTTGTATCATTCTTTTCTGCAACACAAGATATAATAGTAGATGCTTATCGAATAGAAATAGCTCCACTAGATTTACAAGGAATGTTAACAGCTGCTTATCAATTTGGTTATAGAATAGGTATTTTAGCGGCAGGTGCAGGTGCATTATATATAGCTGATTTATATAGTTGGTCTATTTCATATACTGTTATGGCCCTCTTGATGTTTATAGGAGTATTTACAACCTTAATTTGTGACGAGCCAGATAGCTACAAAGAAAAGGTAGCACCTGGGGAAAACTTCATATACGTAGCATTTTATGAACCACTAAAGGATTTCTTCTCAAGATATAAGGAAGCTATTTTAATTTTATTTTTTATTGGTTTATATAGGCTCAGTGATTTATCTATGGCTGTCATGGCAAACCCATTCTATCTAGATATTGGATTTACATTGAGTGAGATTGCAACTGTTACTAAAATTTTTGGTGTTGTAATGACATTATTTGGCGCTTTTATTGGCGGTATATTTGTAATGAAATACGGTGTAATGCGACCTTTATTTTTTGGTTCAATAATGATTTCTGTTACAACGCTACTTTTTGCTGCAATGTCAATTATTGGGAATGATATAAATTTGTTCTATACAACAATTGCTTTAGATAATTTTACTGGAGGCTTTGCAGGTACCGTTTTTATTGCTTACCTATCAAGTCTTGTAAATCAAAAATACACAGCCTTCCAGTATGCACTTTTTAGCTCTTTAATGTTAATGCCGGGGAAATTTTTATCTGGCTTCTCTGGTTATTTAGTTGATTACTACGATAGTTATACAAATTTATTTGTTATTTCTGCTCTACTTGGAATACCAGCAGTAGTTATTTCATATTATTTTTTAATTAAGGTAAATACTAATGAGTAAAATCTATGGATAAATTATAACTGGGGTATTTACACGTACTTGTTTCCATAAATTCTTTATGCTTTGATTAGAAACAGCAATACATCCATCGGTCCAGTCTTTTCCACTAAATAAATAACGGGCTAATTCTCTAATTGGAGGATGTCCATGGATTGTTATATTAGCACCTGGACTTTTATTAGATAAGGATGCTTTATGTATATCACTTTTATTTGGATATGATAAATGCAGTGAATGTACAAATCGACTATTTTCGATTTTTTCATCAACAAAATAAATGCCTTCGGGAGTTTTTTTATCACCCTCAAACTCTTTATGCCCAATTGGGTTACCACCAAGAAATATATTATATTCTTTAATAACTAAATTATTTTTTATAACGTACATTATGCGTTTTGATTTTGTAATTACAATTCTATCTGCATAATTTTCTGCATAGTTACTACTAGTCAATAGAAAAATAGTAAAGATAATTATAGTATTTTTAATCATTTTAATAATAGTAATAAATTAGGATCAACTTTTATATTTTTCCAGTATACTCCCCAATGCAAATGTGGCCCAGTAGCCCTACCCGTCATGCCTACAGTACCAATTTCTTGGCCTTCTTTCACTAAATCATTTTCTTTAACATATATTTTATCAAGATGTATATATATAGATTTTAATTCATACCCATGATCAATTATAATTGTATTACCGGTATAGAATAAATCATTTACGGCAAGCAAAACTTTTCCAGGAGTAGTTGACTGTATTGGAGTTCCTGTTGGAGCAGCTATGTCTAAACCCATATGAGGGTTTTTTTTGACACCATTTAGTATTCTTTGACTTCCATATACACCAGAAATTCTACCTTCGACTGGCATTAAAAATTTTTCTGGAAATATATTTATTTTTGCCTTCTTACGCAAAGCATCTTTTAATATTTTGTAGTCTGCTTTAATTTTTTTTAATTCCTTAGGCCCTGGCTGAACCTTTTTTTTAGGCAAACCATCAATTCTTTGTGTATGATATTTTCTACTTTTAATATGAAGTTCCTGACTATAAACATTATTATTATTATCAAAAATCTTCAGCAAAGATGTTTTTTTATGTTTTCTTGAAAAACCTAGAAAAAAATAACCTTTATCTGATACTACTACATTCTTTTTATCTAAAAAAACTTTTTTAGCATTTTCATAAAAACCAAGTACGATACCACCTTGAGTCAGTTCGCCCTTAAGTTGTAGATTATTAGCTGATATATTATGTGAAAATATTGCAGACAAAGATAGAGCAAAGAAAATTTTTACTAAAAAATTTATCATTTACATGCTTCCTTTAATTTCTTCGATTACTTCTTTAGCATGAGTAGAGGGATTTACATCTTTGTAAATTTTATGGATTTCACCTTTTGGATTAATGATAAAAGTATGTCTGCTAGCATACTTGAAGCCCACTAGGGAACTATAACTGTTATATTTTTCAGCGACATTACCACTTGGATCAGATAATAATGGAAAAGGCAAAGAATACTTTTCAGAGAATTTTTTATGGCTTTCAATCGAATCAAGGCTTATGCCAAAGATTTTAGCCTTAAGCTTACTTAAAATTTCTATATTATCACGAAACTCACAAGCCTCAGTTGTACAACCCGGTGTGTCATCTTTAGGATAAAAATATAAAACAATCCATTCGCCATGATAATCCTTTAGATTATGCTCATGATTATTTTGATCATTTAAAACAAAATCTGGAGCCACTTGTCCAACTTCTAATAGTTCTGTCGCACTTGTATTCATAGGAAATGTCATTAATAATAAAAAAACAATATTTAACAACTTCATAATTATTTATGGTTAAAATAAAACATATATTATTATTCCTGATTTTGTTTCTTTTGTCACCAGTAAGGTCTGGAGAAATATTTGAGGTTAATCTTGATAGAGTAATAGATGGAGATACCGTTGTTGTAAAAGGCGTAGAATATGGTTTATCTAAAGTTAGGTTACATGCAATAGATACGCCAGAAAAAGGCCAAGCGCATTATCTCCGTTCTAAAAAGGCTTTGGAAAATCTTTTAAAAAAAGGAAAAATATCTTTAAAAAAAGTTACAGTTGATCGATATGGGAGAATCGTTGGTGAGCTCTTCGTAGGAAATGTTAGTATAAATTTAAAAATGATTGAAACAGGCAATGCGTGGTGTTACGAAAAATATAACAAGAATATTGATTTTACAAATGCAGAGAAATTAGCAAGAGATAAAGCAATTGGTATTTGGGCTTTACCTAAATCACAGCAAATTGCTCCTTGGATATGGAGAAGAAAAAATTAAGTTATGAACCATCAATCCGGAATTATATATAATTTTTTACTAGCAATTTTTATTGCCGTTATTGTTCTGACAAATATAATTGGTGTTAAGTTATTTAACTTTTTCCCTAATATTTTTCCACAAGGTTTTTTTGAGGGGCCAATTATATTAACAACCGGCATCATAACTTACCCTTTAACTTTTCTTATTACTGATATAGTAAGTGAGGTTTTTGGAAAAGAGAAAGCTACTAAAATAGTAATCTTAGGGTTTATAGCGAGCATACTATCGCTTATATTTATTCAGATTGCTGTGATGCTGCCAGGTTCAAATATATGGATTAACCATGATCTTGGATTTTCTAGTGTTGAAGAGATGCAAAACGCCTATGAATCAGTTTTTACGCTACCTGGTATTTTGATATTTGCCTCAATGTCTGCATATTTAGTAGCGCAGATTATTGACGTAAGGATCTTTCACATAATAAAAGAGAGAACCAAGGGAAAATATTTGTGGCTGAGAAATAATTTATCCACTTTTATATCGCAGTTAGTAGACACCATTATTGTTAATTTAATATTTTTATATTTTGGGTTACAACTTGAAATAACAATTATTTTACAAATTATTTTTACTACTTATATTTTCAAATTATTTATTGCATTAATTGATACCCCCCTAGTTTATCTTAGTGTTTTCTACATTAAGAAAAAAATTAATTAATTTTCTTATTTATTCTTTGTTTTTAGGAGTTTATTTCTATAAATATGAAATATTAGAATAAATGGCAGGGATATGCCTGCCCCAAGGTGTAAATATTCAACAACATCACGAGCAAAATCTTCTACAACATAATATAAAAGGTATGCAGTGATTATCTGAAATGAAACTACGGTAACTAGAAGGATACCTAAAATCCTAGTTGGTTTTAATTTAAATACTTTTGGTACATGAGTGCCAAGTACATAACCAAAAGTTACCATCATTATAAGGGCAAAAAAACCATGAACTTGTAAAGCAGTATACTGATATGGATTTGTTGTTATCCCAAACTCTCCTGGAATTTGGAACCATGTTTTAAGAATAAAAAAAGTTAGTCCACTTATCCAAAGTAGCGTAATGATAAAATAAAGCCATATTTTTAATTTCTGCATTTTAGTTAAACTTAGTTTTTAAATTTATTTTTTTGTTTAACCTTAAGATCAACATATTTCATTATTGTAGTTTCAGATCTTAGTAAAGCAAGTGTTAAACCTGTGCTTCCATCTAGTAGCCCTAGTCTTAAAATATACATATTTATAAAGGCCCAAAAACCTCTAAGCAATCCAATAATTAATCCCCCCCTTTTTCTGGATAAATTACTGGTACTCCATGCATCTATATATAGGGTCATCTTTTCATAATAATCTGACATTGTTCTATATGTTTCATGCATCAATAAACCATCAATTTTATTTGGCACATAATCGCTTGGAATAATTAATTTTTCGTGTACTAAATCATCATTGTAGGTGGTTAATTTTTTTGGATAAAGCCTTGTAATCCAATCTGGATGCCAGCCAGAATGTTTTATTTCTTTTCCAAAAGCTTTGCTTAATCTATTAACTTGATATATTCCCCACGCTCCCTGCATTACTTTTTGTATACTCAATTTTAATTCTTTAGTTATCACTTCATCAGCATCTAACATAAATATCCAGTCAGATTTTGCTATCTTTTGTGCTCGTTGCCTTTGCAAGCCAAACCCTTGCCACTTTTCCCAAACATGAATATTTTGAGTGTATTTTTTAGCAATTGATAATGTTCGATCTGTGCTACCAGAGTCTAAAATAATTATTTCATCAGCCCAACTAGCACTTTTTAATGCATTTTCTAGGAAATCCTCAGCATTTTTTACGATTATTATGATACTTATGGTTTTCATCTTTTCACCATATTTTAAATGGGCCCGGTAGGACTCGAACCTACGACCAACGGATTATGAGTCCGCGGCTCTAACCAACTGAGCTACAGGCCCAACTTTAGCTAAATGAAGAGAATAACGCGAAGTTAGTTGATTTTCAATTTAATCCTCTAGAGCTCGAATCTATACCTTAGGCCTAATCCGAATCTTTCTGTGACTTCAAGTTCCTCATCTGCTCGTTTGAATCCAAAGTTTACGTCCATCGAGTTTGATATTAAATAACCAACGGAGATCTGAAGTATCTTCCCATCAGCTCCTTCATCTGCTTCTTCAGCATCATTATCAACGAATGTGTACGTAGTAGCAAAACTCCAAGGAAAAAGTTTTAGCCCCATAGAACTTGTAAAATAAGATCTATCATGGCCTGCTTCTCCAGAATAATGATTAATCTCCATATGTTCGAATATTAATGTTGTACTGATCTTTGATGTAAAATTTTCTTTATACCCTAAAGATATTGAATATCTAGTTTCATCATTATCATTATTGGTACCTTTTTTTTGTAAAGCATATCCTAATCTATAGAAAAGTCGTTCAGCTATATTATTATCCAATGAATAAAAATCTTTCCCTCCAAGAGAAATTGCATATGAGTCGAAATCTTCTGTATTTGCTAAACCACCATCTTCTTTGCTTGTGTGTCCTCTTTGGTCAAGTAGGGCATCACTAAGAAATGTTGTATCAGCAAAAAAAGAGCTAATATCTAATTTGTGGGTGCCAAAGTCTTCTAAGTTAACTGAATAATTTAAACCAACACCAATACGTTCAGCAATCTTATATTCTTCAATCATAGAATAGGAATAGAGCCCTGGGAAAGTATGATAATTAAGGCCTACTTTCGGATTAAATTTCCCAACATATGCTGAAAAATCTTCATGACTATAAGTTAGGGTTAGAGATTCTACAATTAATGGGTGATCTTCAAAAACTCTACTATTTCCATCTGCTGTTCTGCTGACTCCACCATGTGCATGACCTGCAGGTTCACCTTCAATCTTTAGATTTGTATCAATATTAAATCCTTCAGCTAGGCTTGCTCCAAGCTCAATGTGGGAATGAGTATAAATTTCATTTATATTTTCACTACCTTCTTCTGAGTCGCTTATATGATCAACATGAAGTCGGATACCTACATGCCCATAAAATGGTTCATCCGCATGAGCTGAATGATCATGGTCATGTTCATCTTCAGAAGCGTAAGCAAACTTACTTAATGCAAAAGTAAAAATAATTAATTTTAGTACTAGTTTTATTTGCATGGATATATCTCCCTATATTATAGAATGTAATGTTATAATATAACATTAACCTTTTGTCAAATATAAGTTAGATAACTATTAATTCTTCTTGTAGCAAGAAGAGATAAACGATACCGTTATAAAAATTATAACTGCAGAAACTACAATCGAAGGACCTGATGGGGTGTCTAAATATAAAGAGCCATAAATTCCAATTATTACAGCAAAGATTCCAAGTAATGATGAAATTATAGCCATAAATTCTGGAGAATTTGCTAGTAGCCTTGCGGTTGCTGCTGGGATTATTAATAAGGATGTTATTAATAATAGTCCAACAATTCTAAATGAAACAGCGACAACAATTGTCATTAATAGCATTATTAAAAGTTGATTAGCTAAAATACTTAGCCCTTCGGCTTTTGCCAATTTCTCATTTATTGTTACTAAAACAAAAGATGACCAATTTAAGTAGAGAAAAATTAATACAATTAAACCTCCAAAGAGAATAAGGTATATTTCAAAATATGTAACAGCTAAAATATCGCCAAATAAATATGAATGTAGATCGACACTTCTTTCTAAAAGACTTAGCGTAACCATTCCAATCGATAAGGCCGAATGAGCTAAAATGCCAAGAAGAGTATCGGTTGCTAATATTTTTTTTTGTTGTAACCAAATTAACAAAATTGCAAAAATAGAGCATATAATGAATGTGCCTAAATTTGTATTAATACCGAGCACCAGCCCCAAAGCAACTCCAAGTAAAGCACTATGAGCAAGAGAATCGCCAAAATATGCCATTTTTCTCCAGACAACAAAACAACCTATAACACCAGAGATAATAGCAACGCCAATCCCCGCAACTGTTGCTTTAATTAAGAATGACTCAATCATTAAGATTCTCGTGCGAATGATTGTGTGTATGCTGATAAACTGACATCATTTTAGCCATATCGTTCCCAAATAAAGAAATAAACTCTGGATCTTTCGCAACTGTTTGTGGTTCTCCTGAGCAACAGATATGGTGATATAAACATACTACTTGTTTTGTTGAGGCCATAACCATATGAAGATCATGTGATACCATAAGAATACTTATTTCTCTACTTTTATAAATACGGTCCAATAAATTATAAAAGTTCAATTGGTTTTTAATGTCAAGGTTTTGGGCTGGTTCATCCAAGATTAACAAATCTGGACTACATAGAAGACTTCTTGCTAATAATACTTTTTGTAATTCGCCACCAGAAAGGTTTGCTAAATTCTTACTAAGAATTTCAGAAATATTTGTTTCCTCAGAAACATTATGTAATTCTTCTAGTGTAAATTTTTTTTTAAGCATTAAAAATCTTCTTACAGAAATCGGCATAGAATTGTCTGGGTTAAAATTTTGAGGGATATATCCAATAGAAAGATTATTCTTTTTAATTATTTCACCACTGTCTAGCATAAAAGTGCCCATTAGGCATTCTAGTAAAACAGACTTTCCTGCGCCGTTTGGGCCAATAATAGTTATAAAATCTTTCTCTTTAATATTTATAAAGACATTTTCTAGGATATTCTTACCTTGCCTACTAACACATAAATCTTTTGCTTGAATTAAAGATGACATCTAATGTAGGCAATTTTTGCATCTGCCAGATATTTCTAAGGTAACTTGGTCAAGAGCAAATTTACTCTGGTTTGAAGTAGATTCAACAGCTTTAAGTATTTTATTTGAGCAGCACTCTTCAATTTTTTGACAATTATCACAAATTAAAAAATAACATTCTTTATGTTCTTGAGGATGAGAACAGCCAATAAAGGCGTTTAAACTTTGTAATTTGTGAATAAAACCATGTTCTATTAAAAAATCTAAGGATCGGTAAATAGTGGGTGGTTTAGCAGAAGGATCTATTTTTTTTAGTTTTTCCAAAAGGTCATAGGCTTTAACGTATCCAGGCTCTTTCCAAACTAGTTTCAAGACTGTTTGTCTAAGCTTAGTTAATTTTATATCTTTTTGTTTACATATGTTTTCTGCTCGATATAAAGCCTGACTAGCTATCTCTTTGTGTTTTTTAGAAACCATCTTCTCTCCAATAAAGTCTTGTAATTAATTATGTTATAATATAACATTTAATTCAAGTATGTTTTTAGGACTCTATTTTTTCAGGATATCATTAATGAAAAAAAATGTATTTATAATAATATTTAGTCTTTTTTTGAGTAACCAAGCCATGGCTCAAAATTCAACTAATGTTGTTGTAAGTATTAAACCACTGCACTCCCTAGTGAGTGCTGTGGTGGGTAATAGTAAAAATGTTTCTTTGTTAATTGGAGGCAATATCTCTCCACACAATTTTGCATTAAAACCATCTCATGCAAAATTACTAAATAACTCGCCAGTATTTTTTTATATAGATGACCAGTTTGAGTCAGCATTAAAAAAGATGGTTAAAGGATTGCCAGAGAGTACTAAAGTTATTGAAGTATCGAAATTTAAGAATTTAAAACTACTTTCTGTACGAGAAGGTGTAAATTGGGAAGAGGATGGACATGATCACCACGATCATGGACATGGACATGGTTCTTATGATATTCACTTTTGGCTAGATCCTAATAATGCTATTCAAATTATTAAAGGTGTCACTCGGGAATTAAGTAAAATATATCCTGAAAACATAAATACCTACAAAAAAAATGCAAAAGAGGCAATTAAAAAAATTCAATTAACAGATAGTTCAATAAAATCGATGATTGAACCTATAAAAGATAAACCATATATTGTATTTCATGATGCTTATCAATATTTTGAAAAAGCTTATGGTATGAATGCGATAGGCTCTATACTGCTTGATCCTGAAATACCTCCGTCACCTCAAAGAATTATTAAAATTAGGTCAAAAATTAATTCATTAGGAGCAAAATGTGTCTTTAAAGAGCCTCAGTTTAGAGCCCAGATTATCAATACGGTAATTGAAGGCTCAGATGTAAAAGTAGGAATCTTAGACCCTTTGGGAGCTGATCTAGAACCAGGCATGAACACGTATGTAGATCTTCTTGAAAATATTTCAAATAATTTACTAAGCTGTTTAGCTAAATAAGTATCTTAATTAGTTTGGGTAGAATAATTGTACGTCTTGGATTTTATAACTTGATATAGCTTTTTTCCCTGCATCAGATAATAACCAATTTTTAAATTTTACTGCCTCTTCATACCGCACATTCTTACAATGTTTTGGATTTACAACAATTACTCCGTACTGATTGAACAGTCTTTTATCTCCAGAAAATAGTATTTTGTGATTTTGTTTATTTTTGTAAGCTACCCAAGTTGCATGATCAGTTATTGTATAAGCCTTAACACTAACTGCTAATGTTATTGTTGCACCCATAGAACTTCCTGATTCTAGGTACCATTGGCCTGAAAATTTTGTAGGATTAATAGCAGCATATTCCCATAGTTTCCTTTCTTTAATGTGAGTTCCACTATCATCTCCTCGAGATATAAATTTTGCTTTTTCTTCTTCAATTTTTTTTAATGCTTCTATAATATTATTACTTTTTGCTACATTTGCTGGGTCACTTATAGGCCCAATAATAACGAAATTATTATACATTAAGTTAGACCTTGAAATACCATATCCATTTTTAATAAAATCTAACTCTCTTTTTTTTGCATGCACTATTAATACATCACCATCACATCTAGCAGCATTTTTTAAAGCTTGACCGGTGCCAACAGCTACAACATTAACTTGTAAACCAGTCTGTTCTTTATATATAGGTAAAATATAATCATATAGCCCAGAATTTTGTGTAGACGTGGTTGATTGAAGGACAATATATTTGTTGTTAGCGGGAACAACAAAAATGTATCCAATCAATGAAAAAATAATACATAGATATAAAATTTTCTTTAGCATATTATTATTTTATTATAAGATTTTTGGGATTAACATCATTAATATTGCCTATAATGATAATAAAAGAAAAATATATATATAAAATAGATGGTGAAGAATTTGAAGGAACTTTTTCTTACGAAGATTCTGGAAAACCACCGATGCCTGCTATATTGATCGCACCTACATATTCTGGCCCTAGTCGTTTAGAAGAAGAAAAGGCTGAGTATTTTGCAAGTTTAGGTTATTTTACGTTTATTATTGACCTTTATGGCAAAGGAAAGCGAGGATCAAATCCTGAAGAATCAACAAAACTCATGGATGAATTATCCAGCAATAGAAGTATTCTTTCCAGAAGGATTAACTTCTGTCTAGATTTATTAAAAGGTCATTCTTATGTAGATAATAAAAGAATTGCAGCAGTAGGTTATTGTTTTGGTGGGAAGTGTGTTCTTGATTTGGCTCGTTCAGGCGCAGAAGCAAACTTAATTATTTCATTGCATGGAATTTATGATAGGCCAAATATTGGTAATCCAAAATCTATTGTGAGCCCAGTCCTGATATTGCATGGTGATGAGGACCCATTTGCAAAACCAGAGGATTTAGAAAAATTAGTAGAAGAATTAAGAATGAAAAAAGCTCACTGGAATGTTCATATATTTGGTGGTATTGCTCATGCTTTTACTAATCCTAATGCTAATAATTATGAAAGTGGTATGTATTATGACCAAAATTCGGATTTAATATCTTGTGATATAATACAGACTTATCTACGTATAAATCTGAAAACCTAATATAAACAATACTTTATA
>MDSZ01021287.1_pt1 | contig 12639 bp, 15 predicted proteins | sample 811201 | NCBI WGS metagenome assembly MDSZ01 (sample SAMN05326647, study PRJNA326480) | marine metagenome | isolation source: seawater | place: Indian Ocean: North | collected 2010
ATTAAAAACAAATCTTTCTGTGTATGATTGCAAATGTGGAGAGGTATATAAATTATATTTGTAGCCAGATTCTTTTAAAATAGTGCTTAGAGCCGTAGCCATAGAGGCTTTTGCATTTGTTCCAACTACAGTTACAACATTTTTTATTTTGTTTTGTGGGTTACCTAATTTATTTAGTAGATTAAAGGTTCTATCCAACGAGAGATCAATTCTCTTATTATGACGCTTCTCTATTTTCGATATTATTCTTTGAAGTCTTGTCATTGTCATCCATTTTTACCTCAGATTGCTTCTTTAGCAAGATAGATAACAAAATACCAATTTTTTCTGGCAGGTCTTTTCTATGAATTATTGCATCAACAAAACCACAATCTTGAACATGCTCGGATTTTTGAAAATTTTCTGGTAACTCTTCTTTAACAGTTCCTTCAATCACACGTCTTCCGGCAAATGCAATTAAAGCCCCTGGTTCAGCAATCTGAATATCACCAAGCATAGCATATGAAGCTGTAATTCCACCTGCAACAGGATCAGAAAACAAAACAATATAAGGAATTTTTTTTGCTTTTAATTCATTGATAGCTAGAGTTGTTCTTGTCATCTGATTTAACGAGATTATAGACTCTTGCATTTTCATTCCACCACCTGTTGCAACTACTAAAAGTGGCTGATTATTTTCTATCGAATGTTGAGCAGCAAATAAAAAAGCTTCACCTTCTGCAGCACCAATACTAGCTCCCATATAATTAAAATCAGACGCAATAGCTGTCAGCTTAATATTATTGATCGATCCATCTGCTACAACCATACTACAATCTAATCCTGTTTTTTTTCTAGCACTTTTTAATCTATCTTTATACGATTTTGAATCTGTAAAATCCAAAGGATCATCGGGCGGCATAGGTGTACTGAATATTTGGTAATTGTTCATTCCAAATAAAATATCAAATCTTTGTTTTGGATTAATTCTATGGTGTTTATTACAATCAGGACAGACCCATAGATTGTTTTCTAAATCTTTTTTTAAAATTGGACCTTTGCAACAAGATGTCCAGTCACTTTCTTCCATATCTTCACGCGAAGGTCTTTTTTTTAAAAGTCTTTTTATTTTTTGTCCAAAATCTAATGTCTTTTTAAGCCAATTCATAAAATTTTAATTTTTAATTTTTTTACCATATTACAAGCTTTTGTGACAGGATTTTGTCTTCTTTTCAAACTCTTAGTTATTTCTTTACATATTGCACTTCCGACTACTAGACCATCAGCCGATTTAAAGCTAGCTATAGATTTTTCTGTTATTCCAAACCCAATTACACAATTTTTACTTGGATTAATTCTTTTTATTTTTTTATAGTTCATTAATATTTTTGTGGGAGATACTTTAAGTTTCCCACCAGTTGTAGATAACATTGAAATATAATAAATCATATCATGAGAATCCTTGATAATAGAAATTAGTCTATTTTTAGATGTAGTCGGCGATATTAATTGAACAAAAGATATAGACTTTTTTTTACATTTTTTTGCAAATTTTTTATTCTCAGGCCAAGGTAAATCAACAACAATCAATCCGTCTACACAATTTTTTTTGCAATCATTCAAAAATTTGTTCTCGCCATATTGCATTATCATATTAAAATATCCCATTAAAATAACAGGTTTAGAAAACTTGCTTCTTTTAAAATCTTTAACGATTTTCAAAATATCTTTAATTGTTATGCCATTTTTTATCGCTCTGTATGAACTTGTTTGAATTTGACCCCCATCTGCAATAGGTGTGTTGTGTGGAAATCCCAACTCACAAATATCAGCAAATTTAGATATTGATTTTAAAATTTTTAAGGAATTGTTTTTAGTATTATCTCCAGCAACAATATATGTAAGCAAAGCTGGTCTATTTTGTTTTTTTGCTTGACTAAAAGCTTGTGAAATTGAGCTTATCACAATGAAATTCCTAATTTTTTTTTTAGAATTTTACGGTCTTTATGTGCGTCACCACAACTATTAACAATAACAACAGTATCTTTAGAAAGTTTTTTTGACTCTGAAATTGCAACAGAAAAAGCATGACTTGGTTCAAGTGAAGGTCGAATTTTTTCATACTTAGATACAATTTTAAACGCTCTAAGTGCATCTTCATCACTTGCAGCAGTATATCTTGCACGTTTAGTGTCCTTCAAAAAACAATGAAGAGGCGATACCCCAGGATAATCTAATCCAGCTGAAATAGACTCGGTTTCTTCAATTTGACCTTCTAGATTTTGATTTACATATTGTGCGGCTCCATGCAGTATACCAATTTTAGAGCCATAGGTTAAAGGCGCAGCATGTTTTTTACTTTTTGAAGGCCCACCTGCCTCAACTCCAATAAACTCTACTTGTTTCTTGTCATAATCCATAAACTCATTCCAGAAACCAAAGCTTGAACTTCCACCACCTACACAATTATATAGTTTAAGCTTTTTTGGAATTTTTCCAAATTCTTGAAAGATTTGACTTTTCAATTCTCTAGAAATTTGACTAGTAGACCATCCACATATTTTAACAAATATATTTGGCCCAACTGTAGAACCTACGCACATTGCTGTGGTATCACAATTAGCTACCCAGAATCTCATACATTCAGAAACAGCATCCACCAAAGTTTGACTACCTGTATAAACTGGAACAATTTCAGCCCCATTTTTTTTTATAGCCCTCACATTTGGCTGTTGCCTTTTAATGTCTTTAGCACCCATAAAAATTTTACATTTTAAGCCAAATTTTTTTGCTGCCATGCTTAACATTTTACCTGCGTAACCAGCACCTGTATCACCACAAATGATTTTTTTACCCGATTTTTTTGCCAATAAACAATGAACCGTTGCGTTGTAAATTTTGTGAGCTCCACCATTTGCGTCTGACACAACCTTTGACCAAATTTCAGCACCATTAACGTGTTTTGTTAGATTTTTTAATTTTATGAATCTAGTTGGTGCACCGACCCAATCACTAAAATATCTGTCTCTCTCATTCAAAAATTTTTTATCATTTTTGAGCTTATTAAATAATATTTCCAAATCATTTATTGGTTTTTTTAAAGTTTCTGGTACAAAATTTCCACCAAACTTACCCCCCCAAAAACCATATTTATCGTGTTGTTCTAAAACAGATATTCTCTTTTTTAATTTCATAAAGTTTTAACTTTAATTAAAAAGTCATTAATTTTACTTATACACTTTTTTCCTTTAGTGTCCTCTAATCCCCCACTTATATCTATGATATAATTTTTATTTTTAAAAACAAAAATATCATTAATTTGAATATTTCCAGCAATCATTATATTAAAATCCCCTGAAATATTATCTATAAAATTGTGATTAAAGCTTAGAGATTTTTCGTAACCCTTAGAGTCAAATAGAATTATGTCAGAAAGGGATACAAATTGTTTATATTTTTCTACATCCTCTTTATTTTCAACAGTAATAGCTGCAATAATCTTTTTTTTGTATTTTTCTCTAATAACTTTTATTTCTTCTGGAGTACAATCATAAATTTGATAATAATCAAATTTTAAATCTTTTATTTTTTCTAAAATCTCGATATTTGGTTTTACAAGCACTGCCACAAAATTAGATGTTTTTTTTTTAACATTTAACAAATTATTTAATTTATCTGTGTGCACAAAACGTTTTGAAGCTGGATAATTAACTATAAATCCAATAAATTCTGGTGGAAACTTGTGGTTTAAAATAAAATCTAGCGTCTTAGATTCTGATACACCACAAATTTTACATTTAAGTGTCATTTATACAAATGGTCACTTAACTTTCTCAAGTTATCTTTAAGGTCTCCGTTCGTTAATTCTCTTCCTATAACCAACCAGTCACTTCCTTGTTTATAGGCTTCTTTGGGAGACATAATCCTTTTTTGATCATTTTTTTTTGATTTGAATCTAATTCCAGGTGTAATGATCTCTTTTTTAAATATTCTTTTAACATACCCCACTTCTTGTGGGCTACATACTATTGCATCAAGTTTAGCTTTTCTAGCTAACCTTGCTTGAAGCTTTATCAATTCTTTTAAAGATTTTTTATGACCAAAACTTTTCAAGTCTGCATTATCTAAAGAGGTCAGAGTTGTAACTCCTACAATTTTAGTTTTTCCAGAGACTTTTTTGACATCTTTTAAAGCCTTTAATCCTGAAGAAATATGTACTGTGAGATAATTAATATTTAAATCTTTTAAAGCTATTACAGTTGAAGACATTGTATTTGGAATATCATTAAGTTTAAGATCAATAAATATAATTTTATTTTTTAGTTTAGAAATAAAATTTCTTCCATTTTTTGAATTAAGAAATTCTAGCCCAAACTTAAAACCAACTTTGAAATTTTTAACTTTGCTATTTTTAATTATAAATCTTGCTTTTTCATTACTTTTTGTATCGATTGCAATGAAGATTTTATTTTTCATTTATTATTCTGAATAATTCTTTACTCATTTTAAAATTTATATTTTTTTTTTCAGGTGTAAAAATTATTTCCCCAGTTTTAGGATTTCTAGAATTTCTACTTTTTTGTATCTTTTGATAAAAAATACCCCAACCTCTTAATTCTACCCTCTCATTATTTTTTAAAGCTATTTTTATTTCATTAAGAAATATATCAAAAAACTTTAATAAATCTTTTTTCAATAAATTAGGATAATTTTTTTTTAAATCTTTTATTAAATCTGATTTAGATACTGACAATTTGGCTCGTAAGTATTATTTTTTATCTTTTTTATTACTTAACTTATCAGATAACGATGAAAAAGGTAAGTTTTTTCCAGATAACGGTGAACTAAACTTCGTAACAGCCTCTTTGTTTTGTAATTCTTCTAAAAGCTTAATACTTAATGAAACTTTTCTTTTTTCAATATTTAATTCCGAAATAGCCGCATCAATTCTCTCACCCCCAACAAACCTTGATGGTCGAGCATCAGATGATGATACAGCAATTTGAGATTTTTTAATAATTAAATTCATCTCAGAACCTTCAGGTTGTACAGTCAATCCTTTATTATCTGAAGAAAGCACTTTGACGGTAATTGTATCATTAATTTTTTTATTACTGAAAAAATCAAAAGGGTCTTTTTGAGTTTGTTTTAAACCTACCCTAACTTTTTGTGCATCTTTTTTAATTTCTAAAATCTTTACTTTTAATTTATCTTTTAATTTATATTTTTTTGCAATTTCTTCTGGAGCACCTGAATAAGATAAATCGTTGAAGTGCAAAAAAGCATCAATTTCATAATCATCTAATTTTAGGTAAATTGCATATTCGTTCATACTACCTATAATTCCTGTTACTTCGGATCCGACTGGATTATTCTTTTCAAGTCGGTCGAATGGATTTTCTTTAGTTAGCCTATACGAAACTGCGATTCTTCTTTTTTCTTTATCAATCTCCGTAATTATACAATCTATTTTATCTCCAACTTTAAAAAATTTTTTTGGCGAGACATTTTTCCTTGACCAGCTTATTTCACTTGAATGAAGAAGTGTTGTCAATCCAGGCTCTAACTCACAAAATGCACCAAAGTCCATCAACTTAATCACTTTTGCCTCATATTTTTTGTTTAATTGATAATTTGAAATTTTTTCAAATGGGTCTGGAGAAAGTTGTTTAATACTACAACCAATTTGTAATTTATCTTTGTCAACTGATATAATTAAAAGATCATGCTTGTCACCAATATTAAAAACCTCTTCAGGATGATTAACTCTGGAATAACTTATTTCTTGCAGATGCACCAAGCAATCAAGTTCGTTATTTACATTAAAGAAACATCCAAATGAACTGTATCCTTTTACAATAGCATTTTTAATTATATCGCCTTCTTTGTATTTCTCTATAATTTTAGCTTTATCCTCTTTTTTGCCAGAGGAAATAATTTGTCTTCTAGAAACACACGCGTTACCTCTAATTTTGTCCATCTTAATTAATGCAAATTTTTGAGGTTCGTTAATTAAATGTGAAATATCTTTTATTGGTATGTCAGAAATTTGCGAACCTGGGCAAAACATTAAAGAACCTGTTTCAATATGTTCTACTATAACTCCACCTTTACATTTACTAGTTATTTTACCCATGATTGGCTCATTGTTTTCAAAAGCTTTAACCAAAATATCCCAGCCTTTTATTTTTTGAGCTTTGCTTGCAGATACCACAACCTCTCCATTTTTATCTTCAATTCTTTCAAGCAAAACTTGAATCTTCTCTCCAACTTTTAACTTTTTTTCTTGACCTAAAGTTTTTAGTTCATTTATGTCTACCAGTGGTTCAGATTTAAGTCCCTCAATAAATAAAAAAACATATTTTTCACCAACTTTAGTCACCGTTCCCTCAATAATCTTACCTTCTATTAGATTTTTTGTTTTAGAAATTTGATTATCAAGAAGTTTTTCAAATTCTTGTGATGCAACTGTGTTAGTTTCTTTATATATTTCCATTAATAAAAAAATTCTTTTAGAGAAATTTATTAAATTAATCAAGAAACAAAAAAAAAAAATTACCTTTAAATTTGACTGTTTTAAAGGCTAATTTTAAATTTCTAAAAAATTATCTAAATTTATATCCAATTTCACCTAAAATTCTTAAAAACGAGGGAAAAGAGCTTTTGTGCGACTCGACATCTTCAATAATCCATTTTCCTCCAAAACATAATGATGCAATAACTGATGTCATAAAAATTCTATGATCTTTACGGTAATTGTTAATTAATATCTGTTTTTTTATTATGAGATTAGGATTTCCAAAAATATCAATTGATCCTTTATCAGATCTTATTTTTACTCCCATCTTCCTTAAAATTTTTGATGCAAGTTTTAGTCTTGGACTTTCCTTTTTATTTAATTCCTCAAGTTTTCTGAATCTAGATACTCCAGATGCTTTTGCTGCTAACAAAAAAATTATTAAAAATTCATCTATTGCGTTACTATTTAAGCCAATTGGACAATTTATAGATTTAAATTTTTTTTGACTTTTAACACTGATATCTGCAACAATCTCGCCACAAATATTTCTTTTATTTGTAAATTTTATCTTTCCACCCATCTTATTTATTATTTTTATAAATCCAATTCTAGATGGATTTATATTAACATTTTTAATTTTTAATTTTGAATTTTCTGATAAGAGAGTAAGAACAATAAAAAAAGCGCTAGAACTTACGTCCCCAGGCACAAAATACTCAAAAGACTTAAATTGTTTTCTACCAATTATTTCTATTATATCGTATTTTTTTTTTTTATTTATTTTTATTGGTAATTTTAAAAAATTTAAAAATAACTCAGTGTGATTTCGTGACTTTTTTGCTTTTATGATCGTTTTTCCTGGCGTGTTTAATGCAGCCAAAATTACTGAGCTTTTACATTGAGCAGATCCTTTTTCTTCATTATAATTAATTGGCTTTAAAAACTCTGAACCAATTATTTTTAGAGGAAGACCATTATTATTTTCTTTTTTAAATCTAGCTCCAAATTCTTCTAACGGTGTCATAATTCTTAAAAAATCTCTCTTTGATAGACTGTTGTCTCCAGTTATCTTAACTTCATAGGGTGAATGAGCTAATAAGCCAAGCAAAAGTCTAGCAAAAGTTCCAGAGTTGCCTGCATTTACCGTTATATTTTTTTTATAATCGAATCCATTCAAACCCATACCATAGACATAACAGTGTTTATCAATAAACTTTATTTTTACTCCGAGATTTTTAAGTCCTTCTATAGCACTTATTACATCCCCAGACTTTGATAGGTTCTTAATAGTACATTTACCATAAGATTGAGAGCCAATTAATAATGACCTTATAGATAAACTTTTGTCACTATCAACACCAATAATTTTATTAAAATTTTTAATTTTTTTTTGGATAACAATTTTTGTCATTAAATTTAATTAAATTTAAAGGAGTCTCCAAAATAAGCTGTTTTAGCATTTTGATTTGTAACTAATTCTGATGGTGTGCCTTTAGCGATTACTTTTCCCTCGGATAATACCATGGCAACGTCCACACATGATAATAAGTCTCTTGCTTGATGATCACAAATACAAATCGTAATTTTATTTTCATATTGGAGGTTAACAATTATTTGTTGTAGCATTTTAATTGTCATTACATCTAACGCTGCAAAACATTCATCCAACAAAAGTAATTCTGGATCACCAAGAAGAGACATAGCAATAACCAATTTTTTTTTCTGACCTCCTGAAAGAACTTTAGCTTTAATATCTCTTATTTGACTAAGATCAAATTTTGAAATTAAATAATTTATTTTTTCTGCTCTCTGCCTCTGACTAGATATCAAAATTTCAGCAACAGCTTTTAAATTTTCATACAAAGTTAAATCATAAAAGTAACCACCGTATTGGGGAACATATCCTATTTTAAATTTTGAAGTTCTTAAAAAAATTGGATAGTCATTAACTTTTTCATCTTTTATAAAGATCTTTCCATCATTAGGTTTAATTAAACCAGTGATCAAGTTGAAAATTGTTGATTTTCCAACACCATTCGGCCCCAACATACCAAAAATCTCACCTTGGTTTATCTCAAAATTAATATTTTCTAGTATCGGTCTATTTTGAAATGACAAGCTTATATTCTCAAGTTTTAAAATAGTTTTTTTTTGTTTAAAACTTTTGATACGGAATTTTTTTATTATTGCCATTTTATAATTTACTTCGTACTAAAATATTTCTATTTTTATCATTCATAAGTATTTTTGTATTTTTTTTTACGAGATCTATCATTACTTTATCCGCTATTAAATTTGAAATACCATTATCATAATTTACATCTTTGTATAAAGTCACAAAGTTATTTCTAAATGATAATTCGAGGTTTTCAGCACTAATTTCATTATTACCATAATTCATTTTGACAGACCCACTAAAGGTTGTGTCATTATTGTCATTGTTATACTCTGCCTGTTTAGATCTTATAAATATTTTTTCTCCATTAGACAAATAAACTGTAGCTTTAACTTCGCTCATTTTTATTAAATTAGTTTGATCAGGATTAATAACTCCATAATCTGACTCAATCTCATATTTGTTACCCTTGTTATCTTCAGAAAAATATTTCATTTCTGTTATTAAATCATCCTCATTTTTTATAAAATTATTTTCATTAACTTTACTTTTAATTGCAACTATATTTTTATTACCTGTAAAATATAAAAAATAAACACCCAAAATTATGATCACTATTGATGAAAGAATAAAAAATTGAAATATAGTCTTTTTGCTCATCTATTGAATATTGTTCTCTAAAATATTATGGATATGTATTATTCCAATTGTTTTGTTTTTAATTTTATTTTTGTGGACACACAAGGAAGTAACTCTTCTTGAGTTCATTAAAGATAATGCCTTCACAGCTAAAATATCTTTTTCTACAGTTATAGGATTCTTAGTCATAACGTTTTTTACTTTAAGATTGTCCAAATTTCCTTTTTCCTCGCTTACTCTTCTAATTTGACCATCTGTTATAATTCCATTAGTTTTTTTAGAATTATTTTGAACAATTAATACACCCAGTCTTTTTCTTGTAATAATTTTTAAGGCAACTTTCATATTCGTGTTTTCGTTTATAAAAGGTATTTTTTTACCTTTTAACATGAGGTCCTCAACAGTTTTTAGTTTAGCTCCCAAACTTCCAGATGGGTGAAACTTTTTAAATTCTTTTTCACCAAAATTCTTCTGCTTCATAGTTGATATTGCAATTGCATCACCTAAAGCTAACTGCATTATTGTTGAAGATGTTGGCACAATGCTACCAGGTCCAGCTTCCTTAACTTCAGGAAGTAAAATTTTTATATCTGAATTTTTGTAAAGTAATGAATTCTTTTTAGAGACTATGCCTATTAAAGTAATATTTTTGTTTCTATTTGCAAATTGAATAAGGTTTTTTAGCTCAGAAGACTCTCCACTATTACTTATTAGAATGAGCAGATCATTTGAACTAATTTGTCCTAAATCACCGTGTGAACATGAACTAGGGTCAACAAAAAAAGATGGAGTTCCTACTGACGAAAGTGTTGATGAAATCTTTCTAGCTATTATTCCTGACTTTCCAACTCCTGACAAGATTACTTTGCCCTTTTTACAATTGATAATAGCTTCAATAACTTTAATAAAACTCTTATCGATTGATGATTTCAATTTATGTAAAGATTTTATTTCACTTAATATAACTTCTTGAGCTATTCTTTTAAATTTATTTTCACTCATTAGTGGGACCAGATATCGTCAGGAAAACATTCCAAGTCTAAATTTACTCTTGTATTCAAAAATTTCAAACAATCTTTATACAAATTTATTCTGTTTTCCCTTATCAACATTTTATTTAATGCATCATTAATCTTATGGAGATGCAAAACATCATTTGCACAATATTTCAGCTGTGCTTGAGACAACTCACCACCAAAATCTGAGGTCTGATATTGTTTGCTAATATCAATTCCCAAAAATTCTTTAACAAGATCTTTCAGTCCATGTTTATCACTATACTTTCTAATTAATTTTGATTGCAGTTTAGTATCTTCAATATTTTCAACATCAATTTTTAGATATTTTTTTATAAAAACTAAATCAGATCTTGCATAGTGAAAAATTTTTGTGATTGATTTATTGGATAAAACTTTTTTTAAATTAGGAGCTTCATAGCTTTTTCTGTCTAATTTAACAATATGAGCATCAGAGTTTCCCGAAGAAATTTGCACAAGACACAATTTATCTCTCAAAAAATTTAATCCCATAAACTCACAATCTACCGCAATCTTATTGCTTAATTCTAATTCTTTTGGTAAATCATTTTCGTGAAGTTTGATATCCATAATTTTAAAAATACTTAAATATATATATGAAACCAAGAAATTGTCTAATTTTTGGCGCCAGTGGTCAAATTGGTCGAAACCTCATAAGAGGTTTAACAAAGAAAAATTTAAAAGTCACTGCGGTGACTAGAAATCTGCATCAGAAAGGATATATTCTTAAAACTCAAGCAAATCCTGGATATTTAGATATAGTCGAAACAAATATATTTAACATCCCAAAAATTGAGGAATTAATAGCTAAATCGGATGTATGTATAAATTTAATTGGTATTTTATTCGAAAAAGGTTCAGATAATTTTACCAATATACATGAAAAATTTCCGAACATGATTTCAAGTTTGTGTAAAAAATATAATTTATCTAAATTTATACATATTTCGGCACTAGGTATAGAAGAGGCAACTAACTCTGTTTACGCTAAAAGTAAGCTAAAAGGAGAAGACGCAGTCAGGAAAAATTTTAAGGATGCAATTATTCTAAAACCCTCAATAGTTTATTCTGTGGATGACAATTTTACTACTATGTTAATGGGATTATTTAATATTTTACCTGTTTTTCCATTGTACTACAACGGCAAGACTAAGTTTATGCCTTTACATTGTTCAGAAATTTGTAATTTGATAATTGATTTAGTAGAGGATAAGACTTCAGGTGATACAATTGAGTGCGTTGGACCAGAGGAATATACATTTAAAGAAATTATTATTAAATTACTAAAGTTGATCGAAAAAAAACGATTACTATTACCCGTTCCTCTGTTTATAGCAAATGTGATTGCAACTTTATTTCAAATTTTACCAAAACCTTTAATTACAAGAGATCAATTAAAATTATTATCATACGATAATATACCCTCGGGTAAATATAAAACAAATTTTGAAATAAATAAAAAATTTCGGCTTAAATTTGAAGAAGAGGTTGAACGATATTGTTATATGTGGAAAGAGTCAGGAGAATACTCTAAAAAGAAATTTAGATAAAAATTATGATTAGTTGGATAATTTATATCATCGTGAGTTTAATACTACTATTCGTTCTTTATTTAGCAATTTTAGGTATAAATCGAGGAGTATTAGCAAAAAATATGAATAAGAAACATAAATCAGTTAAAGAAATCAAATTACAAAAAAAAAACTACAAATGATTTAAAAATTTAAATAAACTTTATGATTAAGGAACAATTAATAAAAAAGATTTTAATATTGCAAAAAAAATTATTAAGCTGACTTAATCTTTTTCTGTATAAATTTTGGTACTTCGCTGTCTTTATCGACAACTTCTTCTTTTTTATTTTTAGGCTGAAAAGCATATAATAAATGAAGTTTACAATACGAAAAATCCTTTAATGAAGTTCTTCCACAGAAGTAAAAATTTTCTTCATTTGGATGACCTATAGGCCATTTGCACGAATTTTCATCAAGTTCTTCGAGCTGTTTTGGATTCTCTGGCTCAAAGTCTTTTTCAATTACTAGAGACTTAAATTTACCTCTTCTTACTTTTTTAAAATTTAAACTTTTTGATTTATTATTCTTTTGATTAATGGATCCTTTTTTTGTAATAATTTTACCAGACAAATTTAGTCTGTGCGCTTTTCCAATAACAGCATTTCTACTCACTCCGCCCAAAATTTCGGCTATCTGGCTTGCAGTATTGCCCTTCCCCCAAAGTTCTTTTAATTTTGCTACTTTTTCATCTGTCCAGCTCATTTACTACATTTTGTTATTTAATTTTAATTAAATACAATATATAGCTTAGATAAATTTTATTTTTAAACAAGC
>MDSZ01086901.1_pt1 | contig 12639 bp, 14 predicted proteins | sample 811201 | NCBI WGS metagenome assembly MDSZ01 (sample SAMN05326647, study PRJNA326480) | marine metagenome | isolation source: seawater | place: Indian Ocean: North | collected 2010
AGAAAAAAAATGCTTTCATTAGAAGAATCTTTGAAAATTTTAAAAGAAACTAACGCTCTTTTAGATGGACATTTTATTTTATCATCTGGACTACACAGCCCACAATATGTTCAATGTGCTCAATTAATGAGTAAGCCAGAAAAAGCCTTTCAAATTTGTGTTTCTTTATCAGAAAAAATATCAAAAGAATTTCCTAGTTTTGATTTAATTTTATCACCAGCTATGGGAGGTATTGTAATTGGATATGAAATAGGTCGACTTCTAAAAAGAGAAACCATTTTTTCTGAAAGAGTAAACGGTCAGTTTAAACTAAGAAGAGGTTTTTCAATTAAGAAAAGTCAAAAAGTTTTAATCGTAGAGGATGTTATTACTACAGGTAAGTCTAGCTTAGAATGTGCAAAAATAGTAGAAGAGGCTGAAGCTGTAATAGTAGGGTATGCTTGTATTATAGATAGATCTAATCAAAAATCTTTGATAAAAAATAAAATTATTTCACAAGTAGAGTTGAATATACCTACCTATACTGCAGAAAATTTACCACAACATCTCTTAAATCTAAAAGCTGTTAAACCTGGAAGTAGAAATATTTAATGACTAGAATTAGACTTGGTGTAAACATTGACCATGTAGCAACCGTTAGAAATGCAAGAGGTGAAAATTACCCAAGTCCTTTAAGAGCTGCTTTACTTGCACAAAAAAATGGTGCTGACTCAATTACAATCCATCTTCGAGAGGACAGAAGACACATCAATGATTTAGACTTAAAAGAAATCAAAAAAAAATTAAAAATTCCTTTAAATCTTGAAATTGCAGCAACCGCTGAAATGATGCAAATTTCTTTAAAAAGCAAGCCATCATTCATTTGCATTGTTCCTGAAAAAAGAAGAGAAGTTACTACTGAGGGCGGATTAAATTTAAATCATAATCAAAAATTCATAAAAAAATTGATTTGGAAACTTAAAAAAAACAAATCAAGAGTGAGTCTTTTTATAGAGCCAAGTTTAAAAGATATAAAAATATCTAAAGTTTATGATGCTGATTGCGTTGAAATTCATACAGGAAAACTTTGTAACTTAATTAATAAAAATAAAAATTACATACCTGAACTTAGAAAAATTAAAAATGCTGTAAAATTAGGAAATAAATTAGGTCTAGAAGTTCACGCTGGACATGGTCTTACTTTTAAATCTGCGAAAATTTTATCAAAAATCAAAGGTATAAAAGAGTTTAATATAGGTCATTTCTTAGTAGGTGAATCGATCTTTAATGGTTTAGGAAAAACCATTAAGGAGTTTAAAAGAATAATTAATTTATGAGGATATATGGTGTTGGTACAGATATTGTAAGTATTAGCAGGATTAAGCATTCTCTAAAAAAAAGATATTTTATTTCTCGTGTTTTTAATGAAAAAGAGATTTCTAAATGTCAAAAAATAAAAAATAAATTTAATTGTTTTGCTAAAAGATTTGCCGCTAAAGAGGCATTTTCAAAAGCTCTAGGCACAGGAATTTCTAGTGGGATTAAATTAAATGAAATTGTTGTTTTAAATGAAAAAAATGGAAAACCTTTAATAAGATTGATAAAAAATACGAAAAAAATAGTAGAAAACAAAATTAAAAAAAAAAAATATAAGATTTCTTTATCACTAACTGATGAAAAAAGTTTCGCAGTAGCATTTGTTACAATATCTATATGAAGAGGAATAAATTTATAAATACAATAATTGATAACTTAAAAACACTAATTGGAGCAATTATAATCGCAATTTTAATTAGATCTTTGTTAATTCAGCCATTTTATATACCTTCATCTTCAATGGAACCAACATTACTGGTGGGTGATAGAATATTTGTAACAAAATATTCTTATGGTTACAGTAAACATTCGTTTCCATTTAGTCCAAATTTCTCAAAAAATCGTTTCTTTTTCAATATGCCTGAACGAGGTGATTTAGTTGTTTTTAAAACTCCAGCAGATAATAGAACAGATTATATCAAGAGATTAATTGGACTACCTGGCGATGAAGTTCAATTCGTTAATGGAAATTTAATTATAAATGACATAATTGTTAAGCGAGAACTAGTTGAAATATCTGAGCCTATCCGATGTGGTTCTCAAAATATGAATACAAAAACATTTATTGAAACTTTGCCAAACGGTGTCAAACATCTTACATCTTATAGTAGCGTTGGTACTTTACAAAATACACAAAAATATAAAGTACCATCAAATCATTTTTTTTTAATGGGTGATAATAGAGATTGTTCTAAAGATAGTAGATTTCTGGGTGAAGTTGGATATGTAAAAAATCTAAATTTAGTCGGTAAAGCTAAAATTATTTTTTTTTCAAATGATACTATAGAAGGAAGTTTAATTAAAATATGGAATTGGCATAATTCATTTAGATTCGAGAGAACTTTTAAAAGATTAAAATGAATAAACCTATAAAAGAATTAGAAGAAATATTAAAATATAATTTTAAAAATAAAGATCTTTTAAATAGAGCATTAACACATAAAAGTTTCAATAGTAAAACTAATAACGAAAAATTAGAATTTTTAGGTGATAGAGTTTTAGGCCTGGTAATTTCAAAAGAGCTTTTGGAAAAATATCCAAATGAAAAAGAGGGTATAATTGATAAAAAATTTGCAAATCTTGTAAACAAAAAAACTTGTGTGAGTATTGCAAAAAAACTTAATCTCAAAAAATATTTATTTTTAGGACCCTCTCATAAATATTTAGAAAGATCAGCTGATAAAATTATAAGTGACTGCCTAGAAGCTATAGTAGGTGCAATTTATTTGGACGGAAATCTAAAATCATCTGAAAAATTTATCCTTAATTTTTGGGAAAGCTATATTGTTAAGTCTATAGTCACACAAATTGATTCAAAAACAAAACTTCAGGAGTATAGTCTAAAAAAATTTAAAATATTACCTAAGTATACATTTTTTAAAAAAACAGGCCCTCAGCACAAGCCTATATTTAAAACAGAAGTTGAGATACCAGAGTCAAAGAAAATAGTCGGTACAGGAACATCAAAAAAAAATGCTCAGCAGAATGCTGCAAATAAATTAATAAAGATTTTAAATATATGAATTGGGAAGATGAATGCTATTTACTAGCGAAACGAAAATTCAGAGAAAATGCAACTATTATAAATGTATTTTCTAAAAATAAAGGTAAAGTGTCAGGTGTAGTTTATGGAGGAAATTCTAGAAAAATTAGAAATTATTTACAATTATCAAATAAACTATTTATATTGCATACTTCTAAGAATGAAAATAAAGCAGGATACTTTAAGACAGAATTGATCGAGCCAATTTCTCCTAAATTTTTCAATGATAAAATGAGAACTACTGCATTAATTTCTATATGTTCAATCTTGAATATTTTACTTCCAGAGGCTCAAGCAAACAGAAAAATATACAATTCATTCGAAGAATTTATTAATTCAATAAATTTAGATAATTGGATAATTTTATATATTTTTTTTGAATTAAATTTAATTAAAAGTTTAGGTTACGATCCCAATTTAGATCAATATAAATTAAGTAATGCCGATTTTTCAAATATTAAAAAAATTAAGATTGATACTTTATCTTATGAAGTTCCTGAATATCTAATTAATAGAAAAGTTCCAAATACAATTTCTAATAATATTATTAAAAAATCTCTCTATTTCACTAGAAGTATAATTCAAAATAGATTTTTTATACCAAACAATGTATCATTTCCAAAATCAAGAATAATACTAGAAAATTATTTTAATTGATTTATTTTTTTTGCTATCTCAATCGCAAAATATGAAATGATTGCAGAAGCTCCAGCTCTTTTAAAAGAAATTAAGCTTTCAATAATAGCTTCATCATTTAAAATTTTTTTCTTGATAGCATTTTTGATCAAACTGTATTCTCCTGACACCTGGTAAGCAAAAACAGGAATTCTATAATTATTTTTTATTTTAGTTATAATATCAAGATATGGCATTCCAGGTTTAACCATAATAATATCTGCGCCTTCTTTTATATCTAAACCAACTTCCCTAAAAGACTCTGTGTAATTTCTATAATCCATTTGATAAGTTTTTTTATCTTGTTTTAAATTTTTTTTACTTCCAACAGCATCTCTGAATGGCCCATAGAAATTTGAGGCAAATTTTACTGCATATGAAATTATCGGTACATCATTAAAATTATTTTTATCCAGAGCTTTTCTTATTTCTCCTATTCTTCCGTCCATCATATCCGAGGGAGCTATTACATCGCAGCCCATTTTTACTTGTAGCAATGCTTGTTTTACTAATATCTTGATTGTTTCATCATTATCAATTTTATTTTTTTTAATTATTCCATCATGCCCATGTGTAGTATAAGGATCTAAAGCAACATCACACATCACTCCAATATTTGAAAATTTTTTTTTGATAAATCTGATTGCCTTACATACTAGATTGTTATCGTTTAAAGCTTCAAGACCTAGTTCATCTTTTTTATTACTGTATGTATATGGAAATAAAGCTACCATAGGTATTTTATATTTTTCTACTTGTTTTAAAATTATTGGTAATTTATCAATGGAGTATCTTTTTACACCCGGCATTGATTTAATAGAGTCAACTTTTCTTTTACCCTCTCTTAAAAATATAGGCAATATCAGATCATTGTGAGAAATACTTGATTCGGACACTAGATCCCTTATCCATTTAGATTTTCTTAATCTTCTAAGTCTTACATTTGGAAAAGAGCCAACAATTTTCATTTAAAGTCCTGATTATTTGTAATTTAATGCGACAAATATATTATTATAATAAAAATTAGTGTAATTTAATTAGTATTTATGAGCAATATAAAATTAAATAAAATATTTAAAACTGTATGTATTGCCTCAGATCATGCAGGTTATCATTTAAAAGAAGATATTAAAAATTTCTTAATTGATAAAAAAGTTTCAACTTTCGATGTTGGTCCTTATAACGACAGTTCGGTTGATTACCCCGATTTTGCAAAAAAGCTAGCATCTAGAATAAGATTAAAAAAGAGCGATGTTGGGATACTGGTGTGCGGATCTGGCACTGGCATGGCCATAAGCGCCAATAAAATCAAAACAATTAGAGCAGCAGTATGTTATAATTTAAAGTCAACAAGATTGTCTCGAGAACATAATAATGCTAATATAATTGCTTTAGGATCAAGATTAACAAATAAAAAATTATCTTTAAAATTAGTTGAAATTTTCCTAAAAACTAAATTTGAAGGTGGTAGACATTCTAGAAGGGTTAAAAAAATATAACTATGTCGATAGCGGTAAAATTAAATAAATATTTAAATAGCTTTTTTAAGTTAAATTTAAAAGAAGCTGATAAAGAACTTTATAAATCTATAGAAGAAGAATTTTTAAGACAACAACATCATATTGAATTAATTGCCTCAGAAAATATTGTTTCAAAAGCTGTTCTTGAAGCTCAAGGATCAGTTCTGACAAATAAATATGCAGAAGGCTATCCTGGTAAAAGATATTACGGAGGATGTGAACATGTTGATGTTTCAGAAAACCTTGCAATTGAAAGAGCAAAAAAACTATTTGATTGTAGATTTGCTAATGTTCAGCCACATTCTGGAGCACAAGCAAATGGAGCTGTTTATTTAGCATTGTTACAACCAGGTGATACTACATTAGCTATGAGCTTGAACTCTGGAGGACATTTAACACATGGAGCTAAGCCTGCTCAATCAGGAAAATGGTTTAACGCACTTCATTACGAAGTAGATAAAGAAACAGGATTGATAGATTATGAAAGTGTTGCAAAACTTGCTAAGGAAAATAAGCCAAAACTTATTATTGCTGGTGGAAGTGCTTATTCTAGAATTATTGATTTTAAAAAGTTTAGAGAAATTTCAGACAGTGTAGGCGCTTACTTACTTGTTGATATGGCTCATTTCTCCGGATTAGTAGCTGGAGGAGCCTATCCTAATCCTACAAAGTATGCTGATGTGGTTACTTCTACCACACATAAAGTTTTGAGAGGTCCAAGAGGTGGAATAATTTTAACTAATAAAGAAGATTTAATAAAAAAATTTAACAGTGCGATATTTCCTGGCTTACAAGGAGGACCTTTAATGCATGTAATCGCCGCTAAGGCAGTTTGTTTTAAAGAAGCTTTATCAGATGATTTCAAAGAATATACAAAAAACGTTATAAATAACGCAAAAGTTTTATCCAATAAACTAAACGAAAGAGGATTTAAAATTTTTTCTGGAGGCACTGATACACATCTAATGTTAATTGATCTAAGATCTTTTGGAGTAACTGGAAAAGATGCTCAGGCATCCTTAGGAAGAGCAAATATAACTTGTAATAAAAACGGAATTCCCTTTGATAGTCAAAGTCCAATGATCACATCAGGAATTAGGCTAGGGACGCCTGCTTGCACTACTAGAGGATTTGGTCCAGATGAATTTAAATTAGTTGGTGATTTAATTTTTAAAGTAATAGATGGTCTAAGCAAAAATAAAGAAGATAACTCAAAAGCAGAAATGGAAGTTCAAAAAGAAATAATTGAACTTTGCTCATCTTTTCCTATATATAGTAGTTAGATTATTTATGCTTTGTCCATTTTGTAGAGAAAAAGACACATCAGTTGTAGACTCACGTCCAACAGAGGACGGCACAGCAATCCGAAGAAGAAGGTTGTGTGGTTGTGAAAGAAAAGAACGTTTCACTACTTTTGAAAGAGTTCAATTTCAAGAATTAACTGTAATAAAAGGTAATGGTAAAAGAGAGCCTTTTGATAGAGATAAGATTTCAAAATCGATAAGAATAGCAACCAGAAAAAGACCAATAGATTCAGAAACAATAGAAAAATTTATTTCTAAAATAGTAAGAAATCTTGAGGGGCTTGGTGAAAGTGAAATTCCAACTCCGACCATAGGTAAATTTATTATGGAAGGACTTTCTTCATTAGATAAAGTTGCCTATGTGCGTTTTGCCTCTGTTTACAAAAATTTCAAAGAGGCTAAAGACTTTGAGGATTTTGTGGGCAATTTGAATGAAAATAAATCATAATTTTTTTTTAAATTTAGCATTCAATCTTGCTGAGAATAACTTAGGTAAAACTAAATCCAATCCATCTGTTGGGTGTATTATTGTTAAGGATAACTCTGTTATAAGTTCTGGAGTGACATCGATTAACGGTAGACCACACGCTGAATATAATGCTTTAAACAAAAAATGTAATTTTAAAGACTCAAATATGTACATAACACTAGAACCATGCACACATTATGGAAAAACTCCTCCATGTACTAAGATAATTAAAAAAAAGAAAATTAAAAAAGTTTTTTATTGTTATGATGATCCAGATATAAGAACACAAAAGAAAGCTTGTAAAGAGTTAAAAAAAAATAAAATAGACTGTAAAAAAATAATTATTAAGAATAATAGTTTTTACAAAAGTTATATAACAAATAAAATTAAAAAGTTTCCATTAATTGACGCTAAAATTGCAATCTCTAAAGATAACTTCACTATTAATAAGAAATCTAAATGGATTACAAATTTACATTCTAGAAAAGTTGGTCATTTAATAAGATCCAAATATGACAGCATTATTTCAACATCAAAAACTATTAATAAAGATAATTCCTTATTAAATTGTAGAATTAAAGGTTTTGATGAAACAAAACCAAACGTAATTATCATAGATAGAAATTTAAAACTTAAAAGGAATTTAGATATTTTTAAGAATCTTAAAAAGAGAAAAATACTTATTATTCATACTTCTAATAATTTTGATAAGATAAATTTTTTTAAAAGAAAGAAATTAAAACTTTTGAAATTGAATAATCTTAAAAAAAAAAAAGATTTTTATACATTATTTGAAAGTTTATTCCGGCTTGGTAATAATAGAATTTTAGTTGAATCTGGTTTGATGTTCCTAAATGAATTACATAAATATAAATTGATAAATGATCTTTACGTTTTTAGATCAAGTAAAAAATTGAAAATCAATGGTACTAATAATGTAAAGACGTATTTTATCAAAAATTATGATTTAGCTAATCAACTAAAAGTAAATCTAAAAGATGATAAACTTTTTAAGATAAGGATGAAATAATGTTTAACGGAATTATTTTTAATGTTGGTCTGGTAAAGATTATCAAAAGAAATAAAAAAAGTATAGAAATTGGTATTGAATCGAGACTAAAATTTAGTAAAAATGAAATAGGCTCCTCAGTAAGCTGCAATGGTGTTTGTTTGACGATTAGTAAAATTTCAAAAAAACTTATTTTTTTTTATCTTTCCAATGAAACTTTAAAAAGATCGAATTTTTACAATATAAAAATTAATCAAAAAATAAATTTAGAAAAATCTTTAATATATGGACAAAAAATTTCAGGTAATTTTATCCAAGGTCATGTTGATACAATAGCTAAAGTTAACAAAATTAATTTTTATGGTAAATCGTGGATTTTAAAAATGGAATTAAAAAATAAAAAACTTATGAAATTTTTAGAAGATAAGGCATCCATTTCAATTAATGGTGTTTCTCTTACAATTTCAAAAGTTTTTAAAAATTTTTTTGAATTAAATGTTATTCCGCACACCTTAAAACTTACAAATTTAAAATATCTTAAAGCAAATGATATAGTAAATGTTGAATTAGATATATTCTCTAAATATATCTATAAGTATACTTTGTAATAATATGCCAAAAAAAAAATTTTCATCTATTCCCTCAATCATAAAAGACGCAAAGAAAGGTAGGATGTTTATCTTAGTTGATGATAAGAATAGAGAAAATGAGGGAGACTTAGTTGTACCTGGCTCTAAATGTAATTCAAAAATAATTAATTTCATGGCTAAACATGGAAGAGGGCTTATATGTTTAGCTCTTACAAAAAAGCAAATAGATAATTTAAAACTTCCATTAATGTCTCAGATAAATAAGTCGAGGATGCAAACCGCTTTTACAGTTTCTATCGAAGCAAAAAAAGGTATTTCAACAGGCATATCGGCATTTGATAGAGCTAAAACCGTAAAAGTGGCAATTAATCCAAAATCAAAAAAAAGAGATATAGTCTCACCGGGGCATGTATTTCCTTTAGTAGCTAGAAATGGAGGTGTTTTAGAGAGGGCGGGACATACTGAAGCCTCAATAGATATTTCTAGAATGTCAAAACTCAATCCCAGCTCAGTAATTTGTGAAGTCATGAATGAGGACGGGAGGATGGCAAGACTGAATGATTTGATAAAATTTTCAAAAAAACATAATATTAAAATTGCCTCAATAGCCGATTTAATTGCTCATAGGTTAAAGTATGAAAAACTAGTTTACAAAACTCACTCAAAAAATATTTACTTTAAAAATAATTTTAAATTGCAAATAAATACCTATAGAAATAAACTTAATAAAAATATAAGCTTTGTTATATCTAAAGGAATTTTTAACAAAAAAAAATCAATACCTGTAAGAGTGATATCAAAAAAAATAAGTAAAGAAAATTTACTCAAGAACAATGAGATCATAAAAAATATGAAAATTTTATCTAAATTTAAGAATTTTATTTTTGTAATAATAAATAATCAATTCAACAAAAGTAATAAAGATACAGATATAACTTTAAGATATTATGGTATAGGTGCTCAAATCATTAAAGATTTTAAGATAAAAAATATGATATTGTTATCACGTTCAAAAAAAAAAATTATTGGTTTAGAAGGTTTTGATCTTAAGATAAAAAAACAATTAATAATAAAATGAAAAAAGTTCTCATAGTTAATGCAAATTATTACAAAGACATTTCACAAAATTTAGTAAATTCATCAAAGTTAATTTTAAAAAGAAATAAAGTAAAAATTAGTAGAGTTAATGTTCCAGGAATATTTGAGTTACCTTTGATAATTAAAAAAAATATTAAAAAATTTGATGCCTTTGTAGCTTTAGGTTGTGTTATAAAAGGTAAAACACCTCATTTTGATTTAATTTCCAGATCAACATTTGACGCAATTATGACTTTGTCAATAACTTATAATAAACCAATTGGAAACGGTATAATTACTGCTTTAAATAAAAAGCAAGCGCTAGAGAGATGTGGAAAGAATAAAAAGATAAAATCAAACAAAGGATTAGAGGCTGCACAAGCAGTTTTGTCCATTTTAAATGATGGACCAAAAAAAATCTAAAAATCCATCACCTAGAATAAGGATAATTCAAAAGATTTATAATTCTACAATGAATCCCGAAGCAGAGATTGAATATCCAAAAGGTCAATATAAAAAATTTATTAAAGATGTCGTCACCGGAACCATTGAGAGATCAGAATTGATAGAAGACACCATAAAAAAACATTTAAGTTTTGATATTAAACTATCTAAAACTGACAAATTACTAAAAATAATACTTTTCGCAGCAGTTTTTGAACTTCTTTTTAAACACAAGAACTCAAAAAAAGTAATTATAAGTGAATATTTGCTAGCTTCAGAGTTTTTTTTAGAAAAAGTTCAAATTGGTTATTTAAATGCGATTTTAGATAAGATTTCTAAGGAGCTAAGAAAAGATGAGTAAATATGACAAAAAATTTAAGAAGTTTAGCTTGCGTTTTTAATCCTTTTTTGGCATTTATCCGAATATCGTCATGACAAATTATTTAGAATTACTTTATTTAATCTCATTTACTGGCATACTTGCAGTTGCCTATAGTTACCTTTTGTCTGGTCAAATTATTTCATCAAGCCCAGGCAATAATAGAATGCAAGAAATAGCTGAAGCTATACAGATAGGAGCTAAAGCTTATTTAAATAGACAATACAAAACTATCTCAGTCGTAGGAGTAATTGTTCTAGCTATAGTTACATATTTTTTTAATTATCTAGTTGGATTAGGATATTTTATTGGTGCATTTTTGTCAGGTGTAGCAGGTTACGTAGGCATGTTAATCTCCGTAAAAGCTAACGTTAGGACAGCAGAAGCAGCTAGAAAAAGTTTACAATCAGGTTTGACAATAGCTTTTAAATCTGGTGCAATAACTGGATTACTCGTAGCCGGTTTAGCGCTTCTTTCAATTACAATTTATTATATAATATTGATAAATCTTAATGTTGATAATAGAGAAATTATTAATGCTTTAGTAGCCCTAGGATTTGGTGCTTCTTTAATTTCAATTTTTGCAAGGCTAGGTGGGGGAATTTTTACAAAAGGCGCTGACGTTGGAGCTGACTTAGTTGGTAAAGTTGAGGCAGGAATACCAGAGGATGATCCTCGTAACCCAGCTGTAATTGCAGATAACGTCGGTGATAATGTTGGAGATTGTGCTGGTATGGCTGCTGATTTGTTTGAAACTTATGCAGTAACAATAGTAGCTACAATGGTTTTAGCTTCAATTTTTTCACCTCAGGATTACAATCTAATGGTTTACCCATTAGCTATAGGTGGTGCATGTATAGTTACTTCGATAATTGGAACATGGTTTGTAAAATTAGGAAAAAGTAAAAACATAATGGGTGCTTTATATAAAGGTTTTATTGTTACCGCCTTAACATCACTTTTAGTTATGTATCCAGTGACTAATTCTATCGTCGGTTTTAACAGCACTTATAATAATAATGCAGGAGCAATTTTTACTGGATTTGATTTGTACATTTGTGGGATAGTTGGATTTGTAATTACAGGTCTATTAATATGGGTTACTGAGTATTATACTGGAACAGATTATAGGCCAGTTAAAACTGTAGCTAAATCTTCAACAACAGGCCACGGCACAAATGTTATTCAAGGACTAGCAATATCAATGGAAGCTACAGCAATACCTGCGCTTATAATTGTAGCAGGTATATTGTACACAAATAGTTTAGCTGGACTTTATGGTATAGCAATCGCAGTTACTGCAATGCTCGCTTTGACGGGTATGGTAGTAGCACTAGATGCCTACGGTCCTGTAACTGATAATGCTGGCGGTATAGCAGAAATGTCTAAGTTACCAAAAAATGTGAGAAAAACAACTGATGCATTAGACGCTGTAGGTAATACTACAAAAGCTGTAACAAAAGGTTATGCAATAGGATCAGCTGGTTTAGGTGCATTAGTTTTATTTGCAGCATATACAGAGGATATAAAATATTTTTCAAAAGTGAAAGATTCTGCCCTAGAAGGTGTCAATGTAACTTTTGACTTATCAAATCCGTTTGTAGTAGCAGGTTTACTAATTGGTGGAATGTTGCCTTATCTATTTGGTTCAATGGGTATGCAAGCTGTAGGTAGAGCAGGTGGATCGGTTGTAATTGAAGTTAGAAGGCAATTTAAAAAGATACCTGGTATTATGAAAGGTAAAAGAAAACCTGATTATGGAAGATTAGTTGACTTGCTTACTAAAGCTGCAATAAAAGAAATGATTATACCTTCTTTACTACCAGTTCTGTCTCCAATAGTACTTTACTATATAATTTTCCAAATTGGAGGTCTTGAGGCAGCTCTATCTTCTTTAGGAGCAATGTTATTGGGAGTAATTATTACAGGTTTGTTTGTTGCAGTATCGATGACTGCAGGTGGAGGAGCATGGGATAATGCAAAAAAATATATTGAAGATGGTAATTTTGGAGGTAAAGGATCTGAAGCTCATAAATCTGCAGTAACGGGTGATA
>MDSZ01128217.1_pt1 | contig 12639 bp, 14 predicted proteins | sample 811201 | NCBI WGS metagenome assembly MDSZ01 (sample SAMN05326647, study PRJNA326480) | marine metagenome | isolation source: seawater | place: Indian Ocean: North | collected 2010
AGTATTGGTACTCCAGAGGCAGATTATATCGATCCTTTTTTGATGCTTGATGAATTTGGATCTGAAAATAAAGACGATTATGTTGCAGGTTTTCCTCCTCACCCTCATAGAGGAATTGAAACAGTTACTTACATGTTAAACGGAGAGTTTGAGCACCAAGATAGCACCGGTGCTAAAGGAATTATGACATCGGGTGATGTGCAGTGGATGAAAACTGGTAGAGGAATAATTCATTCTGAAATGCCCGCAATGAAAGAAGGAAAATTATTAGGTTTTCAACTTTGGATTAATATGCCTGCAAAAATGAAAAAGAATAAGCCAGAGTACCTTTATATTAAAGGAAATGAACTTGGAGTACATGAAGATAGTGAGAAAATTGTAAAAGTAATAGCAGGTAAATATGAGAAAGTAGAAGGTCCTGAAAAAAATCATAATGTCGATCCAATTTATTTCCATATTGTTTTAAATAATGGAAAAGAATTTAGTTGTGACATACCCGTGGGTCACAATTCATTTGTATATTTACTTAAAGGTGAATTAAAAATTGGAGAAAAAAAACATAGCAAAACAACTGACTCTAGCTTAATTTTATTACAACGGGGCTCTAAACTCAAAATTATAGCAACCAAAAAATCTGAATTTCTGTTCATAGCTGGTAAGCCGATAGGCGAACCAATTGCTAGGGGTGGACCATTTGTTATGAATACAAAAGCAGAGATACTTGAAGCAATTCAAGATTATAATAACGGAACATTTGCTAAATACTAAAACTTAAAGTACGTTCCCATAAAAATGCCAAAGAGTATAATACTTAATAATAATGGTGGTCCAGAGGTTTTAAAACTTCAAGATGTTGAGATTGGAACCCCAGGTCCAGATGAAATTAAAGTAACTAATCATGCTATCGGCTTAAATTATATTGATACTTATCACAGGTCAGGCTTGTACCCAATAAATTTACCTAGTGGAATTGGTTTAGAAGCAGCTGGAAAAATTGACGAAATTGGTTCAAATGTCACAGAATTTAATAAAGGTGATAACATTGCATATGCATCTATTCCTCTTGGAGCATACTCTCAACAAAGAATTATTCCTTCTAAAATAGCAATTAAAATCCCAGATGGTATATCCTTTGAACAAGCTGCAACATTAATGACGAAGGGTTTAACTACAAATTACTTATTAACAAAAACTTATAATTTAAAAGCAGGTGAAACAGTTTTGTTTCATGCAGCAGCAGGAGGAGTAGGACAAATATTTGCACAATGGGCTAATAGTATTGGTGCTAAGGTTATTGGAACAGTAGGTTCAGATGAAAAAATTCAAATTGCAAAAGAAAATGGATATTTTCATGTAATAAATTATACAAAAAATGATTTTACAAAGGAAGTTATGAAAATCACGAATAATGAGGGAGTGCCTGCTGTTTTTGATGGAGTGGGAAAAGAAACGTTTCTGGGCTCACTTGCATGTTTAAAAATTAGAGGAATGATGATTAGTTTTGGAAACGCTTCAGGACCTTTAGATCTAGTTAATGTACCTAAGCAAATTCAACCTAAAGGTCTTTACTTAACAAGACCATCAATAGGGCAGTATTTTAAAAACAGAAAAGAACTTCAAGCGGGTGCAGATCAGATATTCAAAAAAGTTAAATTTGGTAAGATTAAAATAAAGATTTCAAAGAGATATAAACTAGCTGACGCTAGCAAAGCTCATTCAGATTTAGAGGCAAGAAAATTAACTGGGCCTGCAATACTGATTCCTTAATGAGCGAAGAAAAAATAATATCACCTTGTATAAGTATTTGTAAAACCGATCCTGTTACAGGTTTTTGTTATGGATGTGCTAGAACAAATGAGGAAAAAAAACTTTGGAAAAGTGAAAAGACTACTCTTGAATGGAAACTCAAAAATCTCGAAGATATAACTGATAGAATGAAAGGTTGGCAACTGGAAACATTTAAAGAGTCTTATGATCACAAAGTTAAACAGGGAATTTCATTATATAAAAAAAATCTATTAGAATAATTATTTAAAAATCTTTTTTCATAGACTCCATGTCACTTAAGTGAAATTTTAAAGCTTCATTAGAGAGTCTTATTTCTTGTAAAAATAAAAAAATAGAAAAGATCATACAAATACAACAAAAAGCAAAACTTAACCTAGCAAAAAAAATCATATCTAAATATAAAAGTAAAACTGTGCACATATTAAATAAAAAACCAAATGCTGAAAATCCCATAACAAATTTTAAATAATTAGTTCTTTTGTTTAAAACATGAAGTTGATTTTCCCACTCAGGAGGAACTTTTTTTTCAAAAGTATACTGATCATGAATTTTTCTAATTAGCGCACTTAGTGTATGAAACCTGTTGCTATACATTGTCATCATTAAAGGTATTGCCGGAAACATTAATGCGGCTACTGTGTAATCTATATCCATATCGAATCAAATTGATTATGTAGATAGTGTTTGATATTTACAAGATATATTTCATGCATCATTTAAAAATATTTATCGAGCTAACAAGACTAAACAAACCAATAGGTTTTATGCTTTTATTTTGGCCTTGTTCTTGGGGGTTAACTTATGCATTTAACGTTAACAAAGATATCAATACCTATATTCACTACCTAATTTTATTTTTCCTTGGTTCTGTTTTGATGAGAAGCGCAGGATGTATTTTTAACGATATCGTTGATAAAGACTTTGATAAAAAAGTCACAAGAACAAAGGGAAGGCCAATTGCTTCTGGAAAAATTTCAGTAAAAAAATCTTTTGTATATGTTTTAATGCTATGCCTTTTAGCTTTTATAATATTGATGCAATTTAATATCACAACAATTATTCTTGGGATGGGTTCAATGATTCTTGCATTTTCTTACCCCTTCATGAAGAGGATTACATATTGGCCTCAATTATTTTTGGGTTTAACTTTCAACTGGGGAATTATAATGGCCTGGACAGCGATGGGTAACCAAATTTCATTTGATATAACCTTACTTTATCTATCAGCCATATTTTGGACATTGGGTTATGACACTATTTATGGAACTCAAGATGTGTCGGATGACGAAATAATAGGATTAAAATCGACTGCGATAAAGTTTAAGAAAAATATTAAAATTTTTGTAAGTGTATGTTACCTTATAAGTTCCACGTTGTTATTTTGGCTTAATTTTGAAAAGATGGGGAAAAATTTATTCACATTTGTATTGATCATATTTTTTTTAAGTTTGATTTATCAAATTATGATTTTTAAAAAGAAAAACTCTTTAAGTTGTTTAAAAGCTTTTAAAATAAATAATTATTCTGGACTTTTTTTGTTCATTTCTTTTGGCTTGATTTAAAATATGGAATTTAAAGAAATTAAAATTATCTTAAAAAGGCTTTATAAAGAATACGTTAGATTTCATATTAAAATAATAATTTTATGTTTATTTTTATCTTTTTTAGTTGCGGGTTCAACATCTGCTACTGCTTATCTTTTAGATCCAGCTGTAAAAAAAATCTTTGTTGAAAAAGATCAAACACTTGCTTGGTTAATCCCAATAGCAATTGTAGCAGCATTCACTACAAAAGGATTTTCTTTATATTTTGCAAGGTATAATATTTTAAAAATTGGAAATCTTGTTTCTGGTGAAATACAAAAAAAAGTTGCAAAGTCAATATTGTTTTCAGATATTCAAACATTAGACTCCAGACATTCTGGAAAATATATTTCAAATATAATGTTTGATGCGTCTCAAGTTCATAATTTAGTTAGCACTGCTACTCTTAATATTATGAAAGATAGTTTATCAATAATTTTTTTAGTTTCGTTAATGTTTTACCAAAATTGGAAGCTTGCATTATTTGCTATGATCATGATTCCTTTGGCTGCAGGTTTTGCTAAAAACCTTGGCCAAAAAGTAGGTAAAGCAACCAAGCAAGCTAGTGAAATAGCTGGCGAACTAATCTCTTTTTTATCTGATATTTTTAAAGCATCTAAAATGATCAGAGTTTATCAAAAGGAAGATATGGAAGAGCAAAATTCAGATAAGGTTATTTCTAAACTTGTAAATAAAAATATTAGATTAGGAGCTTTAATTATTAGAGCCGCTCCTATAATGGAAACTCTAACAGGTATTATGATAGCAGGATTTATTTTTTATTCTGGAAAACTTATTAATGCTGGAGAACTTGAGGTTAACAACTTTTTTTCTTTTCTTGCAGCTATGATGTTGGCTTACCAGCCGATTAGATCACTTGCAACAATTAATATGGCAATTTACCAAGGAGCAGCAGCATCTAAAAGAATTTTTTCTGTAATAGACAAACCAATTCTGATTAAAAATGAAGTCAGTCTACCTGATCTTAAAGTTAATAAATGCAAAATAGAATTCAATAATGTTGATTTTAAATATGAAAATACAAATGACAAAGCGGTTAAAAACATTGATATGCAAATTGAGGGTGGAAAAATTACTGCTTTAGTTGGTCAAAGTGGAGCTGGTAAAAGTACAATAATAAATCTAATACCTAGATTTTATGATCCTCAGAATGGGTATATTAAGATAGACGACCAAGATATTAAAAAAATCAATCTCAAATCCTTGAGAAAACATATGGCTTTAGTAAGCCAAGATATCGTTTTATTTGATGACACAATTAAAAATAATATCGCTTATGCTAATCCAGAAGCTACTCAAAAGGATATAGAAACAGCATGTAAATTTGCGGCTGCAGATGAATTTATCGAAAAATTACCAAATAAATTTGAGAGCAACGTGGGTGAAAATGGTGTTAAACTCTCAGGCGGGCAGAAGCAAAGGATATCAATAGCCAGAGCTATTATAAAAAATTCTCCAATTATTTTATTAGATGAAGCTACTTCATCTCTGGATGCTGAGTCTGAAAGAGTAGTGCAAAATGCCATAAATAACTTAATTAAAAACAGGACAACCATTGTTATTGCCCATAGGCTTTCAACAATTCACAATGCCGATAAAATTTTTGTTTTTAAAGATGGAAATATAATTGACTCAGGTAATCATGATTTTCTAGTAAATAAATGTGAAGAGTACAAATCATTATATAAAAAACAAATTCAATAATGACTCTTATATATAGAGCAATTACAACTCTTTTTTACCCAATAATAATCTTGCTCATTTATTATAGAAAGCTAATTGGGAAAGAGGACGTTGACCGATATAAAGAGAAAATTTTTTCATCTAATTTTAAAGTAGTTAAAAAAGAAAAATCTAAACTGATCTGGTTTCACGCTGCGAGTATAGGTGAGTTAAAAAGCATTATTCCAATAATAATTCAATTAAATAAATATTATGATGGTTTAGATTTTTTGGTAACTTCCATCACTTTAAGTTCAAGCAATATTGCTAAAGAGGAATTTAGACATATGGAAAATGTTTACCACAGATTTTTTCCAGTTGATGAATATTTTAATATAAAAAGATTTTTATCATCTTGGGAACCGAAAGCTATATTTTTGGTAGACTCAGAGATATGGCCAAATCTTATTCTATGTGCAAGAAATAAAAAAATACCTTTAATACTCATAAATGCTCGAATTACAAAAAAGTCTTACAGAAGATGGGGTATAGTTTCAAACTTTGCAAAAGAGATATTTTTTTCTTTTGACTTATGCCTTTCTTCAAATGAAGAAACAACTAAATACTTGAAGGAATTAAATGCAAAAAACGTAATTAATACTGGAAATTTAAAGCTGATTTCTAATGTTAATGATCAGAAAATAAAAGATAAAAATTTTGATATTTTAAAAAATAGCCGATTTTGGTTTGCGGCTAGTACTCATAACGGTGAGGAGAAATTCTGTCTTTTAACGCATCTAAAAATTAAAAAAAAGTTTAAGGAGGTAAAAACAATAATAGCTCCAAGACATATTAGTAGAGCACATAGTATAAAAAAATTGTGTGATAATTATAATTTAAATTGTCAACTTTTGAATAAAAATGAGTTAATTTCGAAAGATAGCGAAATAATAATAATTAACTCTTTCGGTATTTTGTCTAATTATTTTAATTATACGAAAAGTGTTTTTATGGGAAAATCTTTAATTAAAAAATTGGAAAATGTCAGTGGCCAAAATCCAATTGATGCAGCAAAACTTGGGTGTAAGATCTATCATGGTTCCTACGTCTATAATTTTCAAGAAATCTACGATATTTTGAAAACTAAAGGTATAACTAAGTTGATTAAAAATTCAGACGAATTAGCAGAAAATTTAATCAAAGATTTAGAAAATCCAATAAAAAATGATGAAAATTATTCTCAATTTCTTGAAAGCCTTGGAAAAAAAACTTTAAATAATTGTATGATGAATATAAAAAAACTTATTTCAAATGAAAATATTTAAGCCAAAATTTTGGGATAAGAAAAATATATTTTCAATTTTATTACTACCTTTAAGTTATATTGTTTTGTTATATATCTTCATAAAAAAAAAAATTACAAAAAAAATTCATTTTGGTGTTCCTATCGTCTGTGTTGGTAATATTTTTTTAGGTGGTACAGGAAAAACTCCTTTAGCAATTAACCTCGCACAAATTTTTCTTAATAAGGGAAAAAAGCCAGCGATAATAAGGAAATTTTATGAAAATCATAAGGATGAACATTTGCTCATTAGAAAATATTTTAAAGACTTAATATTAAACAAAGATAGAGTAAAAGCTATTAATGAAGCTGAAAAAGAGGGTTATAATTTCTTAATACTCGATGATGGTTTTCAAGACCATAGAATTAAAAAAAATATTAATATTATCTGCTTTAATCAAAAACAGCTTGTAGGGAATGGTTTGGTATTGCCAGCTGGACCTTTAAGAGAAACACTAAACTCTTTAAAAGACGCTCATATAGTAATTATAAATGGTGAAAAGGATCGAGAATTTGAAAAAAAAATACTTAAAATTAATGAGAGCATAGAAATTTTCTACTCTAAATATAAGGCAGATAATACAGAAGAATTTAGAAATAAAGAATTGATGGCTGTAGCAGGAATAGGGAATCCTGATAACTTCTTTGATTTACTTTTACAAAGTAATTTAAATGTAAAAGAAAAGTTGATTTATCCCGACCATTATAGATTTAGTAAATATGAAGTTTTAAAAATGATAGAAATTTCAAATAAAAAAAAATTACAAATTTTAATGACAGAAAAAGATTACTTTAAAATAAAAGATTTTGATTTAAAAGAAATTCAATTCTTAAAAATAAATCTTATTATTGAGAAACAAGAAAAACTAATAGAAAAAATTTTAAGATCTTATGATTAAATTTTTTAATTATTTTATACAATCGATTTTTATTTATATTTTTTATGTTATCGGTAAAATTATTGGTTTAAAATTAAGCAGAAAATTTTTTAGTTTATTTTTTTCTAAAATTGGCCCGCTATTTAAATCAAAGAAAACTATTGAAAATAATTTAATTATTTTTTCTAAAAATATCTCCAATAAAGAGAAGGAAGAAATTATTTCTAATATGTGGAGTAATTATGGAAAAACTTTTGTAGAGTATATTTTTTTAAATTATTTTAGAAAAAATAATACTCACGTCAAAATAAATGGATCGGCAATTCTTAATAATATTGCAGAAAATGACAAGCCTGTAATATTTGTTTCAGGCCACTTTGCAAATTTTGAATTAATGTCAATGGAAATTACAAAAAAAAATATAAAATTAGCAACAATTTATAGACCTTTGAATAATTATTTTTTAAATCCATTGATGGAATTTCTTAGAAGAAAATTTGTTTGTAAAAATCAAATAAAAAAAGGAATTAATGGCGTAAGAGATGCAATCGAATTTATTAAAAAGAACCATAGTATTGCGCTCATGATTGATCAAAGAGTAACTGAAGGTGAAAAAATAAATTTTTTTGGAAAACCTGCATTTACTACAACTTTGCCTGCGCAACTGTCTTTAAAATATAAATTATCAATTGTGCCAGTTTCTATAGAAAGGACAAAAGAAGATAAATTTATAATTACATTCTTTGATGAAATTAAACCCTCTAACTTTGACGATAAAATTAAATTATCACAGAGACTTAATCAGATTTTAGAAAAGATGGTTATAGAAAATCCATTTCAGTGGATTTGGACGCACAATAGATGGAAATAAATTTTATTTTTTTGTTAAACTTTTCAGTCTTTCTTTGACCTCAACAGGTGAAAAATAGGCTTCTTGTAATTCCACATTCCAATAATTTAGATCTTTGAGATATATTTGTTTTCCTGAAATTGCACATAATACGTGATCTCCCTCCTCTAAAATATCAAAAGAGTTGTGTTTAAATTTAAGTTTAGCTTTTTTTTTATGCATCTTTAAATTATATAATAAATAATTCATCATGAATATAGGATTAATAGGAAGTGGCGGAAGAGAACATGCGATTTGTCAAAAGATATTTGAGTCAAGATTATCAAAAAAAATTTTTTGTTTTCCGGGAAACGCCGGTACATCAAAAATAGCTCAAAACGTTAAAGTAGATATACTTAATTTTAAAATACTTTTAAAATTTTTAAAAAAACTCAACATTGAACTTGTTATAGTTGGACCTGAAGAACCTCTAGTTAGAGGTTTAGTAGATTTTTTGAAAAAACACAAAATCAAAGTATTTGGTCCTAACAAATTTGCTTCTAAATTAGAAGGCTCTAAGGCCTTCATGAAAAGGATTTGTAAAGAAAATAATATTCCAACCGCAGATTTCAAGATTTGTAAAAATAAGAGGCAGATTTCAAAATTTATAAGCAGAAATAAATTTCCTATAGTGTTAAAAGCAGATGGGTTAGCAGCGGGAAAAGGTGTAACAATTTGTAAATCAAAGAAACAGGTTTATGACTTATCTGAAGAGATTTTTAAAGGAAAATATAAGTCTTCAAAAACAGTTGTTTTAGAAGAATTTTTATTCGGTGAGGAAGCTAGTTATTTTTTATTGATAGATAAAAACAATTTTAAGTTTTTTGGGACTGCTCAAGATCATAAAAGAGTAGGTGAAAATGATACAGGACCCAATACAGGAGGAATGGGTGCATATTCTCCGGCAAATATAATAAGCAAAAAAATAGAAAAAAAAATAATTAACAAGATTGTTAAACCAACATTACTTGCGTTGAAAAAGAAAAAACAGTTTTATAAAGGTATTCTATATGTTGGATTAATGATAAGTAATAAAGAACCATATTTAATTGAATATAATGTAAGAATGGGTGATCCAGAATGCCAGGTAATTTTACCAAGGCTAAAAACAGATCTGTTAAAAATTATAAAAAATGTTGTAGATGATAAGCTAAAAAATACATTTATAAAATGGAAAAAACAAAAAAGTATGACAGTAGTTTTATGTTCAAAAGGTTATCCAGGATCATATAAAAAGAAAATAGAAATTAAAGGAATTAATCAAATAAAATTAAAAAAACATGAGTCAATATTTCATGCAGGAACAATTATAGAGAATAATAAAGTTTTTTCAAACGGCGGTAGAGTTCTAAATTTTACATCTTTAGGAAAAAATTTTCTAAATATAAGAAAAGATATTATCCGAATAATTCAAAAACTAAATTGGAAGGATGGTTTTTTTAGAAAGGATATTGGTTGGAAAATTATTAAAAAATGAGAGTCATAAGCGGTAACCTCAAGGGAAAATCTTTAAATTTTGTAAAATCACCAACAACCAGACCTTTGAAAGACTCGGTAAAAGAAAATATTTTTAATATTTTAGATCACTCAAATGATTTTAAGATTCGTGTTAAAAGTTCTTATGTTTTTGATTTTTATTCTGGCATTGGCTCTTTTGGTATAGAATGTATCTCTAGAGGAGCAAGAAAAGTTACTTTTTTGGAAACTGACAAAACTGCACTTAAAATTCTTCATCAAAATTTAGAAAAGTTTTCAATTCATGATCGTGCAGAAGTAATAAACGAAAAAATTGAGAACTTTAAATTCGCAGATCTGAAAAAAAAATATCAATTACTTTTTTTTGATCCACCGTACACCGATATGGATTATATACTTTATTTAGATTTAATTAGAAAAAAAAGAATTTTTGATAAAAAACACTTGGTAGTTATACATAGAGAAAAAAAATCAAAAGATAATCTTAAAGATGTTATAAGGATTATTAAAAAAAAAATATACGGGCGTTCAAAAATAGTTTTTGGAACATTTATTTAAGAATTTTTTTAGTCAAAACTTTCACTTGTTCAACTGCAGGCTGATCGAAAGGATTTATTTTTAATAATTTTCCAGTTATTGCTGTCTCTAAAATAAAGTATGAAAATAATTCACCTAATGTCTCCTCTTTTAAACTCTTAATTTTAAATTCTCTGTATGGTATTTTATTTTTCTTAAATACTTTGATTAAGGCTTCTTTCTGAACATTTTTAATTTTAGTTAAATTTTTATTATTTAAATATGAAAGTTTTTTTAGAAGTCTTTTTGTTTTAATTTTCGTTTTTGAATTTTCCTCCAAACTAAATATGCAAAACAATTTATCTTTCGGACCATCTAAGTATAACTGCAATAGGCTATGATGATCTTTTGGATTATTAGATACTACAGGAAAAAACCCCATTTTTTTTTTTCCTAAACTTTCTGCAATTAATTGTTGGCACCAAAAAAGAAATTTTTCCATTTGTGGAACATAGTTTAATAAAACAAGATTGTTATACTTTTTAAGCTTTATTATTTCTGATAATTTAAGGCAACTTTCATTAAGAAAATTATTTTTTTTAACTTGTAAATTTTTTATTAAGTTAAATCTTAATTTATTTATATTCACTCCCATTAAAGAAGCTGGAAGCATGCCAACTTCCGATAGGACGGAAAATCTACCTCCTAAATACTTCTTATGCTCTATGTAAAATAGATTAAATTTTTTTGCTAAATCATGTAATAAATTATCTTTTTTTTCAGATACAATTATTATGTTTTTTGCATTTTTTTTTAAAATATTTAAAGAAATAAAATTTGATAGCGTTTCAATAGTATTTCCTGATTTCGAAACAATAATAAATAAAGATCTAGCAGTATCATTTTTCTTCTTTAAATCTTTTAATCTAGTCTCATTAATATCATTGATGAAATAAAATTTTTTTTTTATTTTGTGACGCAAAAATTGAAAAATTGCCTCTGTGCCTAGAATAGAACCGCCCATACCAATTATAATAATTGAATTATATTTTTTGAATTTTTTAAGTTCTTTTAAATTAAAGCTAAGTTCAAATTTTTTGCTAAGCACGTGAAAAGTATCTTCATAGTCATCTATATTTTTTAAAATTTTATTTGAAATATTTTTAAATTGTGCATTTACTCTTTTTTTAATATTTTTTTTTAAATTTAATTGTATATGGTTTTTATAAATTAATTGGTTTTTAATCACTTGCGAATTTTATCTATGATTGATTGTTCAGTTGATGAAGAGCCTTTCTTTCCTTGCTCTTTGTTTGTAGCTTTAAGAATTTGTTTTAAATTTTTCTCCTCTTTTTTTTTGTTTGAAAGTGATCCTGGCTTAGGAATTACTTTATAGTCGGGAGGTAATACAAGGGGTTCTTTTTTTTCTATCAAAAATTCATCAGTAGTTTTAATTTTTTCATTTCTTAATACTTTACCAGCCTCTTCCAAACTTGTGCATGAGATTAAAAAAAAATAAATTATTAAGAAAAAATTTAGTTTATTCATTATTTTTTTTTAAACATACCTATAAGTAAATAAGATAAAATTCCAACTGTAATAAATATATCTGCAACATTAAATGTAAACCAGTGAAAATTTTTATAATGTAAGTCAATAAAATCAGGGACGGCTTGATAAATCAACCTGTCGTAAAAATTTCCCAAAGCCCCACCAATAATTATCGAAAAAATTAGCTTATCAAATTTTTGAGCACCTAATGCTACAATTATTAATAAAATTATCACCAAAACAATTACACCAGAAATTAAATTGTAAAAAATTACTGAGTCAGAACTTAACAATCCAAAGCCTATTCCTGTATTCCATATTAGATCTAAATTTAAAAAATTATTATAATAAAAAATTTCATCACTAAAATTTTTTATAATTTCTATTTTAGAATACCTATCAAGAGAAAAAATTATAAGAATAAGTAAAAGAAAATTTAAATTTTCTTTTTTCAAAATTTTGTTTTTTATTTCTTTTAGATCAATCAAAATATTGACTTTCTATTTTATAGGACAACTTTCTCTTTTACATTTTTTCTCTAAAATTTTCCAACATCTCTCACATTTTTGTCCTTGAGCTTTTTTTACCTCAATCCTAATATCATCATTATTTGACAATTCTTTTTCTGCTTTTGAAACAATAAAATAGTCTGCTAAATCTAATTTATCGAGAAGTTCAAATTTATCTTGCTTTAAAATTAATTTTATTTCTGCCTCTAAACTAGATCCAATTTCTTTGTTAGCTCTTTTCTCTTCAATTGCAATATTAGCTTCTTGTTTAACTTTAAAAAGATTTGACCATTTTTCATTAAGCTTTTCATTCTTCCAATTAGTCGGAATTTTAACAAAATTATTTTCATGAATACTTTCAGAATTATCTTTGCTCACTAAACTATAAATTTCCTCAGTAGTAAAAACTAAAATTGGAGCGAAC
>MDSZ01064614.1_pt1 | contig 12638 bp, 21 predicted proteins | sample 811201 | NCBI WGS metagenome assembly MDSZ01 (sample SAMN05326647, study PRJNA326480) | marine metagenome | isolation source: seawater | place: Indian Ocean: North | collected 2010
AACTGGCTTCAAAAATCTCCTGAGCGTAAGGATCCAAAGCTTCTCCTTGCTCAATCACCACATGTTGCGTTTGGTCCTCGGTTGGCGTACAAAGACATCTTTAAAGTGTTGAATGAGTCCATCACTGTAACTCACATCACCAAGCCTGCGTACACTCCTTACGGCAACATTACCGGTCGTTTTTTCGAGGCCATCAAGAGTAATGTTCCTGCTTTGGTCCCGATTGAGTTCCAGCATGCAGTCCCTGTTGGTCTATCCGATGAGTCTTTGCTTGTTAGAAACGGAGACGATGTTGTTCATAAGACTAAGTGGATTGCTTCTTTGAACGCTAAAGAGAGAAAGGCACTTGTAGATGCACAAGAGGAAGCGCTACGAACTGTAATTGACCCTCGTCCAGAATGGCGCGCCGACTTGCTAGAAGATGTTCTCTCGAGGCACAGCTCATGATTGTAGCCTTCATTGGTCCTGATATGACGGGTAAGTCAAACATCGCAGAAGCTCTTTCAAAAGATATCGGCGTTCCTGTATTCAAGAATGGCGGAGAGTGGAAGACTGAGCTAGATTCAGAGGATTACTTTGTAAACCTCCTCAAGTTTGGCGGTCCTTTCTTGATGGATTTTATGAAGCAAACAAAGCCAAACGTCATTCTTGACAGGTTTTATCCTTGTGAGTTAGTTTACTCTAGGGCATTTGGCCGAGACACTGACATGAAAGCGATATCGTGGATGGACAATGAATTTTCTAAAATCCACGGAAAGTTTATAATTTGCCTCAAGAAAAGCTACGATGGATTAGTTGATGATGTATATCCTGATCAGCTACCGACTGAGAAGCTTATAGAGCTTGATGATCTTTACAAGGATTTTTATTCTACAACAAAGTGTGGTAGTCTTGTACTTTACACTGATGATATGGACTTGGATAGACAAGTCGCTGACATCAAACAATTTTTATTTTCGGAGGAAGCATAATGAGTTTTCGTAAAGCGTTAGTCACAGGGTGCTGTGGCTTCATTGGTTCGCATCTTACAAGGATGCTGGTTAAAAATGGGTGGTATGTAGAAGGAGTAGATGATCTGTCTAGTGGTGATCTTGATACGATATCAGATCTGGAGTTTAGAGCTGTTCATGGTCAACTGTTGCCTCAGTTCGACGCTGCATCAGCCGGCCCTAGCTCCGGCGGGCTGCTGGTAATTACAGATGATTTCGCATCTCCGAGTGTTATGCAGCGCGTTGCTGAAAAAAGGTATGACGTGATCTTTCACCTCGCCGCGAACCCTAGGGTCGAATACTCTGTAAAGTTCCCAGCTCTCACTACTAACGAGAATGTGCAAAAAACTGTCGAATTGATGTCTGCGGCTATTAATAATATAGAGCGTTTTGTCTTTGCTTCTTCATCCGCTTGTTATGGTAATGTGGAACAATTACCGACGACGGAAGATTGCCCATCTAACCCTACCTCACCTTATGGCCTACAGAAGCTTGTTGTTGAAGCTTACGGTCGGTTATACAGCGAGCTATACGGTACTGATTTTGCTGCGCTACGGTTTTTCAATGTATATGGCCCGGGCCAAGACGGCTCTAGTCCGTACTCAACGGCGATATCTGCTTGGTGTACAAAGTTAAAGAACAACGAGCCTCTTCGTAGCGACGGTGACGGTTCACAGTCACGTGATCTTGTCTATGTAGAGGATGTGGCATCTGCGTTGATCTCAACTGCTAACCATAGTCAAAGGATTGGCTTTGGTGTTTTCAATGTGTGTACAGGACAAGCTTATGAGAATCGACAGGTTCTTTCTAAGCTAGGGGAATACTTTCCTGATGCGCTAGTCACACAGGCACCAGAGCGTCCAGGCGATGTTAAGCACACCCTCGGTTCTTTTCAAGAGCTGCAATCAGTGACTGGGTGGTCACCCGAGGTTAGTTTTTGGGACGGCCTAAATAGAACTCTTGACTGGTGGGGTCTCCGGGAGGAATCATGAACCGGTCTATCTGGAAAGGAAGATCCATCCTAGTCAAGAAGCCATGGGGTTCTGAGAGGGTCTGGGGTGGTCTTTTTTCAGGTAAAGAGATCTACATCCAAAAGGGAAATAGAACAAGCTTGAAGTTTAATAAGCAGAAGAACGAGATTTTGTATGTACAGTCTGGGGAACTGTTTGTAGAGTATGCAGATGAACAACACTTTAACGATCCTGTGAAAAACCCTGCGATGAATTGTACTATAAAAGAGGGTGAGCTGTTGAATGTCCAGGCCGGTTGTCCTTATCGTCTGAGTGCGGTAGAAGACTGCGTGCTGTTCGAGATATCTGACTGCTCTCAGCAGAGGGATAAAGTCGTGATTGACGATGACTATGGCAGAAATACAAATACTGACAGCAAGTTTATATTTAACCCATCAAGAGACTAGCACTATGCTGAAAGGTTGGAGCTAAAATGATTGTAGTTGATCCAAATTCCGTAAACGTCGTAATCTACCATGCAGACTGCACTGACGGTTTCGGCGCAGCCTATTCGGCATGGAAGTGTTTGGGCAACAGGGCGGAGTACCACGCTTGTAAACACGGTACACCCCCACCAGATGTCAAGGGAAAGAATGTAGTCATACTGGATTTCTCTTTTAACAATGCCACTACGAAGAAGATGATAGAAGTCGCCGATTCTCTACTTGTCATTGACCACCACAAGACAGCGATGGTAGAACTGCATGACGTTCCAAACACTAAGTTTGACATGACGAAGTCTGGTGCGATGCTGTCTTGGGAGTTCTTCCACCCAGGTAAAGAACCCCCTAAGTTCATCAAGTATATCCAAGATAGAGACCTGTGGACATGGGAGCTAGAGTACTCTAAGGAGTTCAGCGCCGCGTTTGACATGGTGCCGTTCGAGTTTGAAGAGTTTGAGAAGTTTGAAGATGATTCAGTCTTTGACGATGCTGTGAAGAGGGGCAGTTATATCCTGGCTTACTCTAAGACTGTTGTAAAGAAGGTTTGTGAAAAAGCACAGCTCAGAAAGCTCGATGATAAAGAAGTTCTTGTAGTGAATGCTTCTCACTGGATGTCTGAGATAGGTAGCCGCCTTGCCCCAGACTGCGATTTTGCGATGATATGGTATTGGGACCACGAGGCTAGACACACAAAAGTCAGTTTACGTGCTTTCCATGATGCCGTCGATGTTGGTGAGGTATCCAAGAAGTTCGGCGGCGGTGGTCACAGGAAAGCTGCTGGATTTCAGTTGCCTGAAGGAAAGCACGTGGAAGACATTTTTGACAAGCCGAAAAGGTCAAGAGCTAGAAAATCAACTCAAAAACCAAAGCAGGAAAGAGCGAAAGATGAGTGAGAAGAAGTATTCTACGATATTAGCAGATCCACCGTGGTATCAACGAGGTGGCGGAAAGTCTAAGAGAGGAGCAGATCGGCACTATGACCTTTTGAAAGAAAGTGAAATAAAGAAAGTTATGTCCGAGATGCTGGCTGGAAAGATTGCTGATGATGCGCACCTATACATGTGGGTTGCAAATAATCATCTAGCTGAAGGAATCCGCATATTGGATCACTTAGGCTTCAAATACATCACGAATTTAGTCTGGGCAAAGCCGAGCTTCGGACTTGGGAGATACTTCAGAGGGCAACATGAGATATGTCTATTTGCAACAAGAGGTCGAGGTTTCTCTGTAAGGACTTCTGCTAATAACGTTCCAACCCTCGTGGGAGGGTCGCTCATCAAGCCCGGTCGTCACAGCGAAAAACCATCTGAAATGTATAGCTTAATTGAGAATAGAAGCGAAGGTCCGTACCTAGAACTATTTGCTCGCAATAAAAGATCTGGGTGGGATGTACTGGGCAAAGAGGCACCAGATGAAACAAGCTAGACCTGAGTGGGATTCTATCTGGATGGATTTTGCTCACCTCATAGCTAAGAGATCGTACGATCCTCGATATCAGGTTGGTGCTGTTATAGTCACAGAGAAGAACACTCAAGTTTTAGCGATCGGGTATAACGGAAACTATACAGGCGGCCCGAACGAGGTTGAATCGACTACTCCCGGTGAGTCTGGTATGATACATGCAGAAATAAACGCTTTGATAAAGCTGGACTACAATAACCCTAGCAGAAAGATTATGTACTTAACGCTAAGCCCATGCCGCAATTGCGCGAAAGCGATCATAAATGGTGGTATATCAGAGGTTGTCTTTTGTGAGCAATACCGTTGCACGTCTGGTATCGAGTTGTTGAAAGAAGCTGGTTTGACGGTAAGACAATATTGCCCTGAGCAAGTCTAGGTCAACATGTATACTTAATGGTGTTAAGACACATTTGTTGGTGGAGTGAGTTAAATGACAAAAGTTAATACGGACTTTCTTCTAGAGATGTTCCGCAGAGAATACAGTCAAAGAATCAATGAGGTAATTGGTGAAGCTGACGCATTTGATGATGATGGGAATATGATACTGTCTCCTGACTTGAAAGTTCGTCACAAGAAGTCTGGTCTTGAGTACACTATAGATAAGTTAGAGGGTGAGGATGGATCCCTACAGATATTTCTGAGATCACCTGAATCACCTCGGTTTGAGCCGGCTCCAGAAACAAAAGAGATCCTGGGTGAGCCCAGAGAAGAAGAGGTATTAGGCGAGCAAGATGACTTGGTACAAGCTGTCGAACCAGTGCCGTCTTTGGAAAGCGAAGAGCCCGATGAAGTCGTGTTCGTCGTTGATCAATCAGAATTCGAAAGTGATTATGAGGTAGACTGATGGCGATTAGAGACGAAGACATAATGAAGATAATAAGTGAGACCTTCTCAACAATCAAGGGCGATGAAACACCGCGTTCCCAACTCTTGAACGAAACAGCATATGTTCTACAGCCGAAGAGCTACTCTATAGAGACTGACGTCTTGAGTTCTAAGGCTCTGAACGCTAACATAGCAGATTTTGAGAATACGGTTAAGGTTTCGAATGAGATATCAGCCAAGTTAGATTCAGCTGATAGATCCAGCGCGAACTACAAGGACTCTGAGTTCCGGGAACTAAAGACCGCGGAGGCAACGAATCTGTCAGATGCATTTTTAACATCTCTATACTTCGATAATATAGCTGATCCTGTCTCTCAGATCACGATGGACTCCTTATCTTATATGAGGTTAGCTAGAGACTTTGGAACGTTTGAGGATTGGCAGAAAGACTTTATTGCTTGTGCAATGTCGGCCAGGAATGGGTTCGCTGTTACTGTCTACAACGGCTTCCTAAATCGTTATATGAATCTCATGGTTGACGATAGCTCTCTTGGGCTCCTCTACAATTGTTATCCAGTAATCTGCTTGTCGGTTAAAGAGCAAGCGTATTTTAGAGATTATCTCGATGATCGTAAGTCCTACATCTTCGCAATGATGAAAGAATTTAAGTGGCCTTTGATCGAAAAGATAATTAAGAAAGCTGACAAGCTTGCGAAGCTTTTGTCACAGCCGTTAGGAGATTGATATGAACCGCGATGATCTAAAAGAATATTTCCGTAAAGCCTACAGCAGCTTGTTGAAAGAGCAAGATGACCCTTTCGCTACTGATGACGCCGGCGATGAGGGTGGTGACGAAGAAGAAGCTGACGAAGGTGGCGAAGAAGAAGAAGGCGGAGACGAGGCTGAAGAAGAAGGCGGTGAAGAAGAAGGCGGCGATGAAGAGGGTGGAGAAGAAGGCGAAGAAAAAGCTAAGGCTCCTGAAATTGACCCATCCGACAAGCAGCGTTTCGACAGGTCTTTAGATGATCAGTTACAGGCTTTGTTGATAGACATCGAAGCTGATTCAATCAAGTCCGCGAAGGTCCAGCAAGAGTCTTTGAGCCTCAAATCTATTCTCCTTGTAGAGGGTGAAGGTGGGGTCCCACTTGACATAGACAAGTTTGCGTCGGAAGTCGCAAGACTAATCATGAATTTTGATGCGTTCTTAGACATAGAGGGCTTAATGCTCGCTAAGGTGAAGAAGTTCCTTGTCGATAAACACGGTGAAGAGGTTGCTGACGAAGTCGGCAAGATCTTGAGTCTTCGCCATAACATAGAAACAAAAGAAGAAGAAAGAAAAGAAGAGCAGTCTGTAGAGGAAGAAGTGCCGATAGCAGTCGGCGCTGGCGGCGCAGCCGGTGCGTAAAAGCTTGATGGTGAAGAAGTCTGTCCATATAAACCTCTTGAAAGAGACTCACTCTGAACTTCGTGTCTTGGCTTTTAAGAAGCAATTATCAATGCAGTCGATAATAGAGGGCTTAGTTTCGCGTTTAGTAAACGGTGACCCTAATTTGGTTAAGATTATCGATAGGATTGCTGAAGATAAAACAAATGCTGAAATTAGAAAAGTGATGGGTACTGATGCAGATAGTGTCTATGACCTTCTAGAGACGTATGACACGATAAAGGAGGATTAGAGTGTTTTTCTGGAATTCAAGAAAGATCGTTGCTCTCCAGGAGAGGGTTGCTCACCTAGAAAGGCAAAATGTCGCGCTATCAATGACGCTACAGAACCTTAATGCTGCTTTGCTAGCAATGTCAAAATCTCAAGACTCTGTCTCAAAAGACGTTGCAGACATTCATGCGATCGTCACAGCTTTTCTATCACAAATCCAGGAAGCTGCCGCGTGGTATAACTTTGATCCAGGTGATGGGTTGCCTAATTAAGAGTTAAAATTAGGTGCTTGTTGTATAATTAAATTCGTCGATTGGAGAAGACAATGTCTGACAAGAAAGATCAAGAGCAAACAATCTTACCAAGCCCGAGCTACAGCACAGATAAGCTCGGTGCGATTGACCAGATTGTTGGTAGGGTTATTTCTAGAAAATTCTTTGTCTTTCTCACCGCCACAGGCTTGTTAACTTGGGCTGACCTGAACAGTGACACATGGGGGATGATCGCCGTGATATATATCGGTGGTCAAACTGTGATCGACGCTGCGATAGCCTGGAAGCATGGCAAGGGTGGTCGGTAATGTTTTGGGCTAAGTTCCTTTCATGGTGTAAAGAGAGATGGGAACTTTTGACAGGCCTTGTAGTCGGTATATTGGCTGTATTAGTCGCGATAAAGTCAGGCGGGTCTCGAGAGATTCTAGAAGAAAAAAACAAGACGCAGAAGAAAATCGACGACGCAAAAGACGACGCAGCTGAAAAGCTTCAAACTACATTTGATGATAATATTCGTGAGTTCTTGGAAAAAGATGACAAGATTGACTCAGACTTAAAGCAAAAGCTCGGCGATTTAGACAATGAAAAGAAGAAAAGAGTTTCTGAACTTGTTAAATCTGCTAGCCCAGAAGAAGATATAGCAAACGCTCTAAAGGAGATACTAAAATGAGTAAGCCAACATTGGGTAGTGTACTTGGTATTACTACCTCGAAGAAACTAACTAATGAAAGCCTTCGTAATCTGATCGAGAAGGAAATCCGTCTTATAAACGAACAAGCCCTCGTTGACATCAACGACGGTCCGGACGCAGTTCTAGCTGCAGCCCAAGACCTTGTCGCAAATGCAGATGTCTTAAGAGCTGGTCAAACAGACGCAGCTGGACCTGGTGATGAAACATTTCAGATCGTCAAAAAGAATGTTCCTGCTAGTTCTCTCGAGCCAACGCAAAGCCAGATTGGGACCGGCCAAAGCCTTTTAGATCAAGCCGGTGACAAGTACGGTAACCTCGATAGAGCGATTAAGGGCGGAAGACTGGCATCAGCGAGTGGAGAGTTCCCGATCCTTGTGTTCGGAAATAAGGTTCTTGACGGTCACCACCGTTGGAGTCAATTTATTACAACGAACCCAGACGCTACCGTTGAGGTTGCATCACTTGAAGCTCCCGGCGTAAAAGATGCTGATGGCGCTCTTGGTTTAGCACACTTTATCAATCTTGCTTTATACGGAAAGTCTCCAACGAAACCTTTCAAGGGCGAGAATGTATACCAGATGAGCAAAGAAGATATCAAGGCAATGGCTCTTGAAGGCATGGCTGAAACCACACCCCCGAAGCTGCAGGCCGCTGGTCTTATTGACGAGGCAACTCCTGAGGCTGCCGCAGAGCATTTCGCGACAAACCTTAGTCAGATTGCTGGTCCCGGAGACCACCCAAGAACAAGCATGCCTCAAGCCGCGGATGCAGGTGACCCATCCGGTATGACGCAGACTCCTGAAGCTGGTGCACAGGGTGCGATCAACTACCTCGAACCACAGGCTACTGACGTGAAACAAGAGTCAGCACAACAGCGGTGGAGCAAATTAGCGGGCTTAGATTTACTCAAGTCGTAAGCTCTTTACAATATAGTATGAAAACTATATTGAGAAATTTGTTTTGCGGGTGGATTTGTTTTTGGCTTGCATTCCATCCTGCAATTAGTCTTGCTGAACAACCTGATCCAGCTCCTTTGCAGCAGGGTCAGGTTGCTCCGTTTAGTGGTGTTCTAATCCCAACCCTCAAAGCGGCCGAAATGACGGTGAAGCTAGAGCAAGCAGACTCTCTTTGTCTTACTAAAACAGAGTCTGCCGTCGCGACCGCGGTAAATAAAACACAGCTTTTGTTGAACAACTGTTCCGATTCTAAAAAAATAATGGAGCAGATGTATAAGACGCAGTTATCAGCTCAGACTGATTATATCGACTTCCTTGAGAAAAAAGCGGCAGCTCCAGGTATATCCAAAGAGTGGGTCTTCATCATCGGTATTGTGGCAGGTGTAGGAATTACAATCGGCGCAGGTTATGCGATGAGTGAAGCTAGCCGATAAGCTTGTGATGTTTATGGTAGCAATCCGCTGGCTAGCATCATATTTATTAGGTGAAGCGGGTGAGGTATTGTTATGTCGTCATTAAAATTTGAAAGATTTCAAGCGAAGATAAGAGGTCTCCTGTTCGAGGACACCTATAATGTGTACAGCGATTTTGATAATCTCAGGGCTGGTCAAGCTGTAGGGGAAGAAGAGCCAATAGAGGATGATCCTCTTGCTCTGCCTGTCAGCGCAACGCCTCAAGCTGCCGAACAGCTTTCTTCTATAGCTCCGCCTGTTGATGATCCCGAGTATGTACCTGTGTCCAAGAAAGAGTTAGGATCAGCACTCTCTGCTCTGGCTGGAGAGTTACCAGACGAGAAAGACGTTGTTGAGAAGATATACGACAAGGTCAAGGACCTGGTTGATGATAATAAGTCTCAGGGTGTTGAAGTTATCGATCTAGGGACTGTCGGCGATGCCGAGGAGGATCTCGAGAGAGGGGAAGAGAAAAAAGTGGACAAAGCTGAGAAAGAAGAAGTGAAAGAAGCCCGGCAAAAGATTAGAAACGAGCTGATCGTAAATATGATCGCCGAACAAATGGGGCTGGCTGACAAAGACCTCTATGGTAACACGTATGATGAGGACACCCCTGGAATGTCTGAAGTACCGGAGGAAGAGATTAAAGCTGAGCCACTTAAGGACGAAGGCACACTACAAGATGTTGCTCAAGAAATGGGCATAAGTGTAAGTGGCGCTAAGAGGCTAGAGGCAGAAGCTCTTAAGAAAATGAGGCTGTTCCAAGTTCATTTTCCTAAAGACGAGCAAGCTATAAAGGATATGGCGATGAAAGATTACGCCGCCGGCCTGCTACAACTTGAATTAATTGATGAGTCAGACGCGGCTGAGTTAATAGCTTCCCCAGAAGCTCTTGAGCTAAAATCATTCCGCCAGTTTATGTGGGACAGCTTCCTAAACAATGTCTATAAGGGCATGCTTAGAGACGCTGAGAAGCAAGGAATAGAAGAAAAGGACTTAAGCCAACTTACACCAGGTCTACTTCAGAGAGCGCAAGATTACTTTACAAGACTGCCTGACAAAAAGAAGATGGATGTGTTGGTTGCGTCGTTATCAGCTGCGGAGTAACAAATGGATATCACCTCTCTTATGAGAAAATACATGGATGAATGTGACGACCGGTCTAAGACGCTGACCAGAGCCGGCATACCTGGTATTCTAAGAGAGAGTAGTGAGTTGCCACTTGAAGCCGTCGAGGAGTCTTGGAAGGTAGTCCAGAAGCCCGAAAGACTTGCGAGAAAATTTACCTTTGACTCCTTGCAACAGCGCACTTTGTTTATGGAGTATCTTCTAGAGGTGGAAGAAAAAAACCAGCACTTTGCTAAAATTACAATAGAAGGCCTTGATGTGACCGTTGAAGTGTACACTCACGATATCCAGAGGGTCACTGAACTTGACAAAGAGTACGCTGGAACTTGTGACAGCATCTATGATGATGTCATGTTGGTGAGGTTTACAGATTATGAGTGACCAGAAAGATCATGAAGCAAACGTCAAAGTGCTGAACGAAGAGTACGAGAGAGTCTTAGGCAATCCCGAGAATGTAATTCTGTCAGATGACCTACAGGAGCTCCTCGATATTCCCATGGGTAATGAGGCGCAGCCTACAGATATTGATACAATGGTCGTTAGTGTACTTGGTGAAGAGGGTCTTCCGATATCGGTTCGAGGCGAGTTCGCATGCCTGAGTAAGTCGGGCTCAGATTGTTCTATAATACTGACGGCAGCTAGGGTCAAGACTGATTTTCTAAAATCATTAGATAACCTTATAGCGAACCCCGGATTATTGACGGTTCAGGGAGAGTATACTCTCGAAATAGAAAACTGTCAGGTGCTTGCATGGTCAGTTACCCAGACAACAGAAGCTGATTTTTCGTTCAGCGTTCAATTTAGGAGTGAAGATGGCATCTTTTGATAAATTCATGAAAGACCTTGAGCGACGAGAAGCGCTTAAAAAGAAAAGAGAAGAAGAGCTTAAGCGCCATGACGCTGAGCATCACGTCCGTCGTCGAGTACGTTTATACTCTGAGAAATGGCAGAACAGTATCCGCTATACTCGTCCTGGGAGTAAGAAATGAGAGACATTGATCTGGAGAAAATAGCTGCTCGTATTGCGAGGCAGGTGATCTTAGAAGAAGTTGATCTTGAGAAAGAAAAAGATAAGCAGGATGCGTTAGCAGATGAGATTAGCAAGCGTGATCTTAAAGCTAAGCCTTCCGATAAAGACTCTGGTGAGAAGCGACTTACTGATGAAGCTGAGGATGATGAAGAGAAAGAAGATGAAGATGAAGGTGAAGAAGCTGAGGTAAAGCCGAAGCCAAAGCCTGAAGCAGAGTCAGAAGATGATGAAAAAGAAGGCTTCGAAGTAAAGTCTGAAAAAGAAGACATCCCCAGTAATGTTAGTTTTGACGAGGTCAAGAAGCAGATCAATAATCTTAGAGCTGGCGGTTCATTGAAGGATGAAAGCACCGCAAAGCAATTAGAAGATTATTTCGATAAGTTAGGCAAGGCCGAAACACGTGCTCTGTACATCTACTTAAGTTCTGTCGCGTCGATTTTGACTGGAGGCACCCCCGGTGTTGACGCTCTTCGCCCAGAAGATGCTGATGTTGACCTTAGCATGGCTAAGAAGAAAGAGAAAGAAAGCAAGTCCCCAATTCCTGGTGTCGAAGGCGACGGTGATCAAGCTCCTATTATAGTGGGAGAACGTTCAGATAATAATGCTGCAAAGGTGAGGCTGTTGGAGATGATGACGGCTGACGATGACCATAAATGCATTAATGGTAAAGTGGTTAAGTTCGGGTCGCCCAAATGTGTCTTAGACCTCGAGACCCGCCTGGATGATGTGATTGATCAACGTGATGCCTGTGATAGAGGAACAGCTGACAGAGCAAGTTTAAACGGTATGTTGAACTTTTTGCGCCAGAAGCTTCGTAAGGCAAAAAAGATTTCTTTAATGAAATAAAATGCTGAGAGAGTCCTCAGTTCCCTTCTTAAGCCTTTCGGAGAAACAAGCGCAAGAACTTGTAAGCGAAATATCTAAGGGAAGAGTTCCACGTTTCCCCATACGTCGTTGCATGAAATTCTTCGCTCGTCTTACTGAAGAGAATGAGCTGACTTACGCGAGAGAACCGCGAGATCTAGGCACTAAGACTATTACTTCACTTGACATCTCTAGCAGGATGAGTGAGGACCGTCGTACTGAAGCAGCTTCAGCTCTAGCTGCGTTTGAAGAAGTGTTCATACACGACTGGCCCTTTTTACCTGGTTCTCAATCGTGGTTAGAGATAGAAGTCACAGAGAATAGGGTCACCGTGCTGAGAGCCGTACGTTTAACCTCTTTAGGCCGAGAGAATATAACAACTACAGGATTGGTGGAGAAGATAGCATCTAGAGTGAAACTGGGGCCTACTACGACTGGTAGCGGGTGGACTGTATCGTTTATTGATATACCTGCAGTGAAGTCAAGAGAAATAAGCAGCGAGTCCCTAAATGACATACTGAAGATGCTAGTAGAAGAAAACCACGACTGCGAAAATGGGTTTTACATGTACACGCAGTTTGGAAAAATAAGAATTACAAAAGAGATGTCGGTTGAAGATGTTAACAGCTTTCCGGCACCTGCGATACCGGTTGGAGTTATAAAGTGAATGATGAACAGCTCGAGGTACTATACGAGTGTCTTGATATTGCGCAAAGGTGTGAGGTTAATTCGTGGGTGGGCCTAAAGAAAATACTACTTCTAACGTTACCGTCAGAGGCGAGAAAGCAGTTTTCCACAAGAGACCCACACACTAAAAAGCATACGGTCAATGATTTTGAGCGGGATGTGGTTGATATTTATTA
>MDSZ01019406.1_pt1 | contig 12636 bp, 11 predicted proteins | sample 811201 | NCBI WGS metagenome assembly MDSZ01 (sample SAMN05326647, study PRJNA326480) | marine metagenome | isolation source: seawater | place: Indian Ocean: North | collected 2010
CGCCCAGCATATCCTCCAACGCGCGAATTTGCTGCCCGACCGCTGCCGGCGTCACGGCGAGTTCATCGGCGGCACGGGTGAAAGACAGATGCCGCGCGGCCGCGTCCAGAACGCGCAAGCCATTCAACGGCAGATGCGTCCGCTTCATTCTGCGACCGCCGGGGCAATCAGCGCGAAATGCGGGATCTTCACCTCGAATATCTCGCCGTCCAGCCCGATCATGCGATAGCTGCCCTTCATCGACCCGGTCGGAGTCGCGAGTGGGCAGCCCGAAACATAATCATAGCTTTTTCCTGGCTGCACCACCGGCTGTTCCCCGACCACGCCATCGCCGTCGACGCGCTGCTGATTGCCGCGTCCGTCGGTGATGATCCAATGGCGGGTCAGCAACTGCGCCGGCTGATCGCCCCTATTCTCGATCCGGATATGATAGGCCCAGAACCAGCGCCCCCTGTCCGGTTCCGACTGTTCGGGCAGATAGGTGACGGCCACGTGCACGCCGATATCGCGCGTCGTCGCGTGGAAGGGGAAGAGCGCAAAGCTGGTCGTCATGACCGACAGATGCGCCCTGCCCCCCGGAAGGTCAACGACCTATCGCTCGCAGCGCCTGATCGAAGTCGGCGATGACATCATCGGCGTCTTCCAGGCCGACATTCAGGCGCAGCATATCTTCGGTAATGCCGACTTCCAGCCTCGCTTCTTCCGCCATACCATAATGAGTGGTGGAGGCCGGGTGCGTCATCAGTGACCGGGAATCGCCGATATTGTTACTGATATCGACCAATTCCAGCGCGTTCAGCAATCCATGGGCCTCGGCCCGGCCACCCCCGACATAGAGCGAGAAGATCGGGCCTGCCGCGTCCATTTGCTGCATCGCCAGGACATGCTGGGGATGGCTTTCCAGCCCCGGATAATTGACCTTCGGCAGCCGGCCCTCCAGGAAGCGGGCGACCTTGAGCGCATTATCGCTTTGCCGCCGAATCCGTAGGTCCAGCGTTTCCAGTCCCTTGAGCACCACCCAGGCGTTAAACGCGCTCAGCGTCGGCCCGGTATTGCGGTGGAAGGGCAGCAGAACGGAATCGATCCAGTCGCGCGTGCCGCAGATTGCGCCAGCCAGCACGCGACCCTGCCCGTCCATCATCTTGGTCGCGCTATAGGCGACCACATCGGCACCAAATTCCATCGGTCGCTGCAACGCAGGCGATGCAAAGGCATTGTCGACGACGGTCGTAATCCCCCGCGCCTTCGCGATGGCGCACACAGCCGCGATGTCCACCACGTCCATGGTCGGATTGGCAGGTGTCTCGAAAAAGAAGACCTTGGTGTTGGGCTTCGCCGCCGCCTCCCACGCGGCGGTATCGCGCCCGTCGATGGTCGTTGTCGCAATGCCGAATTTGGGCAGCAGCGTGTCGACCAGCCAGCGGCAGGAGCCGAACGCCGCCTTAGCCGCCACGACATGATCGCCCGCCGACAGCTGGCACAGCAGCGCGGCCGTCATCGCGGCCATGCCCGTGGCGGTGGCGCGACAGGCCTCTGCCCCTTCCAGCAGGGCGATGCGCTGTTCCAGCATCTCCACCGTCGGGTTCTGGAGCCGGCTGTAGGTCATCCCAACCTGCTCACCGGCGAAGCGCGCGGCAGCGTCCTCCGCCCGGTCATAGCAATAGCCGCTCGTCAGGAAGAGCGCTTCGGACGTTTCGCCATATTCGCTGCGCGCGGTCCCACCTCGAACCGCCAGCGTCGCCGGCTTCCAGTTCTTGGTAATTTCCGGATTCTGTCCGCTCTTCCGCTTCATATTGCCCTTCGCATATCCTGCTGAACGCACGGCGTCGCGCCGCCCAATATCTCGGCCATCTGGCTCCGGTCGCCATTACCGCCCGACAGGATTACCGCAACCGTCTTGCCGCGCATTCGGTCCTTTTCCTGGATCAGCGCTGCGAGCGCCACCGCGCCAGCCCCTTCGGCCAGATTATGCGTATCTTCCCAGTAAATACGGATCGCATCGGCGACCTCGTCGTCGCTGACGGCAACGAACCGGTCGGCGCGCGGTCCAAAATAATCAAGCGCTTCCTGTACCGGCGTGCAGACGGCAACGCCATCAGCGAAGGTGTGGGCGGTGGGACTGGCCAACAGCTTCCCGGCCTCGAACGACCGCTTAGCGGCGTCGACATGGGCCGACACGACGCCGACCACTTTCGTTTTCAGCCCCAGCGCGTCACGCGCCGCGATCGTGCCGCATAAGCCCGATCCGCAACCCACGGGCACATAAACGGTGTCGATGTCGGGCACCGCGTCGAACAGCTCCAGCCCGTAACTCGCAACCCCGCGCACCAGTTCGCCATGATAGGCCGGCACCATGTAAAGCCCCTGTTCCTCCGACAACCGCAGCGCCTCCGCCTTGGCGCTGTCGAAGTCATGGCCATGCTCGATCAGCGTTGCGCCCAGTCCGCGCATGGCCGCATTTTTTTCGAGCGCATTACCGTGGGGCACGACAATCGTGATGGACAGCCCCGCCGCACGCGCCGCGCGAACCTGCGCCTGTCCATGATTGCCCCGCGTTGCGGTGATGACGCCAGTGACATCGGGATGCGTGCGCCGCAGCCAGTGGATATAGGGAATGGCGCCGCGAACCTTGAACGCGCCCGTTGGCGTGTGATTCTCATGCTTGATCCACACGTCGCACCCCGTCCGCGCCGCCAGCAATGGCCAGGCATATTGCGGCGTTGGCGGCACCTGTGCATGAACCATGTCGGCGGCGGCGCGAAGCGATGGGAGCGAGAGATCAGTCATTCTATCTCTCTATGCAGTCACCGTCCCGAAGGACAGGACCGATATGCCCTGATTGGCCCCGTCAGGCAGCGATTCGATCTTTCGGCATCAGGAGCGGGTGGAGGTGTCGTTCTTCCCATGCCATCCGGTCGCGTAAACCGTCTTGCAGCTCCAGCACCGCTGCCCGATAGCCTGCCCAGTCCGCCTCGATCTGAGCGGGCGTCCATATCTTGATATGATCGCTGTAGCGTAGAAACAGGGCGACGATGGCACGGCCATGTTCGCGCAACGCCTGACTAGCCTCAGGCAGAAGGGGGCGTTTGCGCAATGTCTGCACCATTGCGTCTTCCCGCGCCATATGTTCGCGAAAGCCTTGGGAAAAGGCGATGCGCCGTCGTGCGACGTCGGGCATATCTTTCAGCTGCCCGCTATGCATCATCAGCGCGAAATCGTGCATTATCCGGCGCAGACCGTCATGGTCGCGCCGCAAATCCATCATCATTATCTGCGACCCCATTTTCTCCTTAAATCGGACTGGCAGCGACAAAGTTAAGCGAACACCGCATATTTGCGGTGAGCCGAGCCATCACAGTGCGGCCAGCACCGCGTCACCCATCTCCACGGTTGTCATTGCACCGCCCAAATCCGCCGACCTTGCCCCATTGCGCAGCGCCTGCGCGACCGCAGCCTCCACACGGTCCGCCTGCTTGGACAGACCTAGGGAATAACGCAGCATCATTGCGGCGGACAGGATCGTCGCCAGTGGGTTAGCCTTGCCGCTACCAGCGATGTCGGGAGCGGAGCCGTGGATCGGTTCATACAGCCCCTGTCCGCTGCCGTTCAGCGTCGCCGACGCCAGCATCCCGATCGATCCAACGCACATGCTCGCCTGATCCGACAATATGTCACCGAACAGGTTGCCGGTGACAATCACGTCGAACTGACCGGGGTTGCGGACCAATTGCATCGCGGCATTGTCGACATACATGTGGCTGAGCGCCACGTCGGGATAGTCGCTCGCGACCTCGATCACCACGTCGCGCCACAACTGGCTGGTTTCCAGCACATTGGCCTTGTCCACTGAACACAGCTTGCCGCGACGGGCGCGCGCCGCCTGGAAACCGGCATGGGCAATGCGCCGCACCTCGGCCTCATTGTAGGACATGATGTCATAGCCTTCGCGATGCCCCTCCGCCGTCGTGCGGAAACCCTTTTCCCCGAAATAAACGTCGCCATTGGTTTCCCGCACGATCAGCAGGTCGATCGATCCCGCCACTTCAGGCTTCAGCGCGCTTTCGTGCGCCAGTTCGGGAAAGACCTTGGCTGGGCGCAAATTGGAAAAAAGACCCAGTTCCTTGCGCAGGCCAAGGATCGCCTGTTCAGGGCGCAGGTGGCGTTCCAGCGCGTCACAGTCCGGATCGCCGACCGCGCCGAACAGGATCGCATCGGCGCTTCGCGCGATGTCCAGCGTTTCGCGCGGCAGCGGATGGCCCATCGCCTTGTAGGCCGCGCCGCCCACCAGCCCATCCGCATAGGTCAGTCCGTCGATCGCGAGCGCGTCGAGCACGCGCTTTGCCTCTGCGACGATCTCGGGTCCGATGCCGTCTCCGGGGAACAGGGCGATCAACATGTCCTACACTCCTTATCTTGCGTGGCAGCGCCTTATGGAGACAGGAGGTTTCACGCAACCGCCCTTTTGAGGCGCTCGACCAGTCTTTCCCGCGCCGCCAGCACATCTGTGCGGCGTTCGGTCATGACGGACCGCTCCAGAAAGAAACCGGTGAGGCGCAGCCCGTCCATGATGTCAGCCCAATCTCCCGCGCCGCCGCCGACCAGAAAGGGCGGTAATGGCAGCAGGCGTTGCTCATATCCCAGCGCCCCGGCCCGGCTGACCGCCGCCGCGCTGCGCGGGCTGACAAAGGCCAGGTCATTGACGTCGCCAAGGGCTGCGCAGCGGCTGAGGTCTAGCCCGAAGCCCAGTTCCGCCAGCAGCAGCAGTTCATAGCGCACTAGCGCCACCGCCCAGCCGCGGGCTGCGGGAGCCGCCTCCACTGCGTCGAGCAGGCCAGCAAGCGCCTGATATAGCGCCGGATAGGGCGTGGCTTCAGGCAAGGCCGCGGCCGTCAGTGCGCAGCTCCAATCGATCGCGGCCGCTGGCAGCGGCTCAGCCAGCAGCGGCGCCCGGCTATGTGCCAGCTCGACCGCCAGCCCGGCGAGTTGATCCTCCGTCCGCGCGCGAAAGTCCGCCTTCACCACATTCCCCGGCAGCAGTACCGGCCGCATCGCGCGCGACCGTCCGCCCCGAACATAACCCGCCATCAGGCCATGATCGGGGGTCAGCAGCCGCGCGATCGCTCCATGTTCGCCATGGGCGCGCACGGCGCAAACGATGGCAAAGGTGGAGAGGTGGGGCATGGTATCCGTCTCTACCCCGCGATGCCGCGCCCCTCAACAATGGGGAACTGACCCTATTTGCGATAGACGCTCTTCAGATTCATGAACTCGTGCAGCCCGAACGGCCCAAGCTCGCGGCCATGGCCCGAGCGCTTGACGCCGCCGAAGGGCGCTTCAGGCGCGGAGGCCAGCATCTGGTTCACCGCCGTCATCCCGGCCTGCACGTCGCGAACGAACCGCGCCTCCTCAGCCGGATCACTGGTCCAGACCGATGATCCCAGGCCGAAGGGGATGGCGTTAGCGATGGCGAGCGCGTCGTCGATGTCCGACGCCTTGAACAGCATGGCAATCGGTCCGAAAATCTCCTCGCCCATCAACGTCGGATCAACCGGCACGTCGGTCAGAATGCCCGCTTGCATATAGGCGCCCGGCCCGGTTGCGGCTTCACCGCCGATCAGGGTCGCGCCGGCCGCCTTCATCGTTTCGATCTGGTCCAGCACGCTTCGCCGCTGCTCCGCGCTGGACAGCGGCCCCATGTCGCTGTCCTCTGCGAACGGATCGCCCGCTTTGACCGCCGCCATCGCGGCGGAATAGCGCTCTAGAAAGGCGTCGTATATGTCGGCATGGACAATCATCCGCTTGCCACAGATGCAGGATTGACCCGTATTTTGAATGCGCGCGGTCACGGCCTGGTCGACCGCCGCGTCGATGTCAGCCGACGGCATGACGATGAACGGGTCGGAGCCGCCCAGTTCCAGCACCACTTTTTTCAACGCCCGGCCCGCCTGCTCAGCCACCGCGCGGCCTGCGCCCTCGCTGCCGGTCAGGGTGACAGCGGCGACCCGGTCATCGGCGATGATGGCAGCCACGGCGTCCGAACGAATAGGCAAGTTCTGGAATAGTCCGTTAGGTGCGCCCGCAGCGCCCATCATCTCCTGCATCAGCGCGGCGACGCCCTGCACATTGCTCGCATGTTTGAGAAGCCCGACATTGCCCGCCAATATGCAGGGCGCGAGAAAACGGACCACCTGCCAATAGGGAAAATTCCACGGCATGACCGCCAGCACCGCGCCAATCGGCAGCCAGACCAGATCGGCCTTGCCGCCCGACGAGAGCGTAATGCTGCCGCCCTCCAGCATTGCGCGGCCTTCCTTCGCGTAATGACGGAAGGCCGCGACGCATTTGTCGACCTCCGCCAGCGCGGATTTCAGCGTCTTGCCCATTTCCAGTGTCGCCATGCGGGCCAGCCTGTCCCGATTGTCGTGATAGGCGTCGGCCAGCGCGGTGAGCAAGGCGGTCCGATCCTCGATCGGCGTATCGCGCCAGATCGCGAAGGTCGCCTCTGCCCGGTCGAGCGCGGCGTCAATTTGTGCCTGCGTCATCTCCTCATGCGTGGCGATCTCTTCTCCGGTGGCGGGGTTGATGCTCTTCATGCTTGGCTCCGGATGGGGTGATTCGAAAGGGGCACAGCAATGTCCGTGCAGGGGCACAACGAAAACACAGCGGCGAAGTTCACACCGTCGATGCGATGCGCAACCGGCCAGCGGGCCGTCCGACGCGACAGCCAAGCTGTGTTTTGACGGATCAGGGCAAGCCACTCCGATCCATTGCCCGCCATCATTGATCCGATGGCATTGTGCCTGGGGATGATTGTGGTGGGCCCGGCAGGACTCGAACCCGCAACCTAGCCGTTATGAGCGGCCAGCTCTAACCATTGAGCTACAGGCCCCACCTTAGGCGTCGGATAGGCAGCATCACGCCGCTTTGCAAGCCTCGGCACGGGGTGGAACGGCTGCGAGCAATTCATCGAGGCTGGCGGGGGCGACGCCGCGGCGCGCCATGTGGGCCAGCACCGCATCCCACCATTTGTAGAAATCCGTGAGATCCGCCTCGCTGCGCACATAAGGCGTATGGCCGGGCGCCAAGGTGGGCGAGTGGAAGCTGAAATTGAGCAGTTGCACCCCCTCTTCGATCAGCGCGTCGATGGCCGCGATCGCGTCACGCACCGGAACGCCTTCCGGCGTCAATGGCACGCGGCTGATCAGGCGGGCGCGCGACAAAACGCCGGCCAGCGGCCTGACCCTATGTGCCGCGCGGTACAACGCCTCACCCCCGCCACGCGCCAGCCCGACAAAAGCCGTCGACAAGGGAAGCTCGATCAGCGAGCGGCCGGGTGCCGCCCAATAGGGACATTGGGGCAACCCCTGAAAATCAGGTCCATGCTGTTCGCTGTAGTCAAACCGGCTCCGCACCGATGTGTCGAGCCTGAATCCCGCTTCCTCCAAGAGCCGCGCGCTGTGCGGTCCCACGCCGTACCGGCCTGCCCGATAGCAGATCGGACGAGCGCCAAAGCGTGCCTCCATCTGGTTGCACAAAGCGTCCAGCTTGGCGCGTTCAATCGCCTCTGGAAGAAAACCGACATAGGAATTTGCAGCGTTCACCTCTTCCAAATGCGGCGGATTGACCCAGGGATGCAGATGCGCGCCAAGGTCGGCCGATCCATCCGCCCGCCATTGCCCAAGCAACGCCACGGCCTTTTCCGATTCCACGATGGGATAGTCGGTGACGTAAATCGGCTTTACCCCAGCGGATTGAAAATAGGTCTGCCCCCGCGCCAATCCCTCAAGCGCGGTGACGCTATGACCCGTGCGGCGGAATGGGCCGTCCCAATCAAATTCCTCCTCTGTGTCCACGAAAAGCATGAATCGCGTGCCAAAGCCCGGTTCAAGCCGTATCCGATCCCGGTCCAGTGGAGGCAGCAGCAGGTTGCCGTCATGCGAAGAAGCGATCATGCACATCCCCTAGCGTCCAATGGTTGCCATAGGGTTGCGATGACAGCCACGGTCAGCGGATATCGACTGCTCCGCTCGCCACGCCCGCAACCGGAATGCTCAATATCATCCGGCGCGCCTCTATTTCCAGTGATCCGCCACAGGCGCTCGCAAGGCTGCGGATCAATCGCAGTGAAAATCCAAGGCCTAGCAGTGGACCATCGACCCAATTGCCGTCCGCGCTGTAGCCAGGATCCAGCAATTGCCCTTCTTCAAGCCCGATCAGCGTCGATGGGCGGTCGACCGCCAGCACGACACAGCCATGACCGGCATCCGGACGCAGCCAGCAGGCCCCCGTCACCGCTTCGTCCCGCGGCGCGACGGACACCATCGTTCGCAAAAGATGTTGCACCATGCGCTCACCCTGAACCGGATCGACCAGAATCTGCGGCAGATCGGACGCGATTGCGATGTCGATCGTCGGCAGCTCCAGGCCGCCTTGCTCCCTGAAACGGTCGATCACCTGCGTCACCAGCCGGTCGGGATCGATCAGTTTCGGCGCGCCATTGCCATCGCCGCGCGAAACGCGCGCGGCCAGATCCAGATCCTCGAATGCAACCAGCAAATGCCGCGCGTCTACCGCGATATTGCCCGCCATCTCGCGATATTGCATGCCGACCGCGCCGAATAATTCCTGCTCGATGATCTCGGCAAAGCCCAGGATCGCATTCAAGGGCGTGCGCAGTTCATGCACCAATTGCCGCAGCGAATCGGCCGACAAGCCTGTGATCTCCATGGGAGCAGGCGTCGTCCGGGCTGCGACTTCGTGCAGATAGGGACGCCGCGCTTCCCCGCGAAACCCTTGAAACCGGCCGGATTTTGCGTCGAAGAACGGAACGGCGGACATGCGCCATTCGCCGGTCATGACTCCATCCACGATCGTGAAGCGACCATTTTGAAAGCCGCTGCGTCGGGCGAAGGCGCCGGCCACATGCCCGTCCGGGCCGCTCCCGCCCTCCAGGGCGGCTTCGCCCAGCGTGAGACCGATCAAAGCCGCCCGTGGCCCCTGGTCGATCCAGAGGATGGCCCCGGAGGCATCCGTCTCGAATGCGAAGGACCGAGGCGCGTCATTGCGCGCCACATCATCGGCCCGTGCCTCACCGACCGGGCGGCGATTGCTCGTAAATTCCGCGATCCGGTCAACGAGGTTCCGAATTTGGTCCTCATCGCGGCCGGATGCACCGATTTTGGGGGAAGCGACGCTCAGGTCATTCGCGCTTGCCATGTGCGGATCGGGCTCCGCTTCTTCCGTCAGAAGCAGCGCATCGTCATCCTGTTCCTGTTCCTGATCCGCAGCTCGAGGCGCGGCGGTCAGCACCAGATCGGCCGAGCCGAACGCTTCCAACGCCTTGCGCGTATAGGGACCGATATCGCGTCGACCACGAAGCACGCCACGGGCCGTCGGCGTCAGATGCTGCAGGATTTCCGCCCAAGCCAGGTCGGGCAGCTGGGCACGCGCGATGGCTGCGGCTGCGACCGATGGCCGGTCATTGGCGAAGAAACAGATGAGCGCCGGTGACCGCAGACGCCGCCCCAATTCCACGACCGTTGCGATTCGTTGCGCTTCGCTCAACTGGGGCCGCAAGGTCGAAAGCCGGTCGAGCAGCAGGTCCCGCTCCTCGTCCGCCATGCCGTTCCTGTCCGGACGATCATGCTGCGCCAGAAGATCGACGCACTGCCGCCACAACGTCACCGCGCTCAGTCCAGAGCGGCTTTCCGCTGCCAGTACCGTTTGCAAGAGATCGTTGAACCGCACCATATTCCCCATCAAACCACGCGATCGCGCGTTGCTGCCCCATCGATAGGCCGATGTTCGCTCCAGGGGAAGGGGCACGGCATGCGACAGAAACGACCCGTCGCATAGTGGGACAATTGCAATGCCCTGAAATATTATTATGATGAGGCCATCACACAGGATAGGAAATAATCAGGATAATGGCCGGCCCCAATATCGACGACATCGACTTGCAAATCCTCGGCGAATTGCAGAATGACGGGCGGATGACAAACGTGGAACTGGCGCGCAAGGTTGGACTGACCGCGCCACCCTGCCTGCGTCGTGTGCGCGCGCTGGAGGAGTCGGGCGCCATCACTTCCTATCATGCCGTCGTGGACCCTGCCATGCTGGGCTACACCATCACCGTGTTCGCCATGGTAAGCCTCAAGAGCCAGGCGGAAGCGGACCTGAAAGCGTTTCAGGAGCATGTCGACGACCTGCCAGAAGTGCGCGAATGCCACATGCTGAATGGCGAGATCGACTTCATCCTGAAGGTTGTCGCCAGGGACCTCCAAAGCTTCCAGCAGTTCCTGACGTCGAAATTGACGCCGGCGCCCAATGTCGTCAGCGTCAAGACATCACTGACGATCCGGACGTCGAAAAACCAGCCGGGCGTGCCACTGCCGGTCTGAACCGACAGCGGCACGCCAATGCCGTCAGGCGGCGCTGGCCTTCTGGTTCTGCTGGTCGATCCAGGTCGACCAGAAGCCGGCCACATTGGCCCAGTCACTGTCGCTCGCCTGGGCAAGCGCCGCCTGCGCGCCGGCATAATCGCCCGAACGCGCCAATGCGATGCCCAGCCGCGCGTTGACGCGGCCCGCGTCCACACTGCCCTTGGACAGCGCCAGCCGATACTGCTCGACCGCCTGCGGGAATTGCGCGAGCGACATATAATTGTCGCCCAGGGCAAGCGCATCCTTGCCGGTCGAAGCGCTGGCCGCCTTCTTCGCCATCGCAGGCAGGGCGGCAATCTCCTTGGTCGCCTTGGGCGTGACCGATTTGAGCAGCTGGCTCGTGGCCGCTTGTTTCGTGGTTAGTTTGCCAGCCTTGCGTCCCGCTTCGATAATGGCCTTCGCCTCGGCATAAAAACCATTCTTCTCCGCTAGCTGCGCATAGGCCTGATAATCCCGCTCGCTGGCCATCGCGCCATTGGCGGCCTGTAGCCGGTAAAGATCCAGTTGCGCCTGCGCCTCCAGTCCGGCGGCGGACAGATAATTGGTCAGGGCCGAGCGCCAGTCCTGCGGCGTTGCCATGCGGGCCAGGCGTTCACGATACAGCGCGCCCACCTCGTTGAAGTCCTGCGCCTGATAGGCGAGCGAGATCGCGCGGTCGATCCATGCCAGCGGCACCTCTTCGCCAGAAGCGCGCTGACGGGCAAGCGCTTCGCGCAACAGGGGTCGCGCTTCCTTCGGCTTGTTCCGCCGCAGCGCGATATCCGCGCGCAGCATGGTCGCGTCGATGCCGTCATAGCCCAGCGTCTTGGCGTAATCGAGTTGCGCGGTCGCATCGTCATAATTGCCGACCAGGAACGACAGATAGCCCGCAACATAGCGCAGCCGCGGCGCTTCCGCCTTGGGCAGTTCAGGGCTCTTGAAAAGATCGGTGAGCGCGATCCGCTGTGCCTGCACGTCGCGGCGCTGCACCGCAAGTTGGTAGCGCATGGCGGCAGCGACATAGGTTTCGAACTCGGATGTCGGCGACAAGGCGCCAATGCGGGCGGCGGCGGTCGCCGTATCGCGCGCCTTCAACGCGGCTTCCGCGGACGCCGCGCTGGCGCGAAAGCCATCGGACATGGTGATCGGCGGCCCGGCCACGACGATCTTCTTCTTTTTTGCCGATACAGGCGTCGCCACCAGCGCGCCAAGGGCGACTGCCATCAACAGGCCGCCACGCAATCCGTTCAAACTACCCACAAAAGCCCCCGCCAATCCCGTCATTGCCGTCGGTGCGATGCCGACGCTCTATCTGCTCCGCCCGAACACAAGAAGCGCCGCCGGGGCCATGATCGGCCCCGGCGGCCCTGCGCCGTCAGGCGCCCTTCGTGCCAAGATAGGCCAGCCACAGAGCGGCGATCTGCTTGCGCGCGCCGCTTTGCACCGCTTCGAACGCGGCCTTGGCGCCTGCCATGTCGCCACCCAGCGTCTTGGCGATGCCCAGACGCGTGTTCACCTCGTCCGCGTCGACGCTGCCCTTTTGTTTGGCCAGCTCGAACATCGCAGCGGCCTTGGCATAGTCGCCATAGCCCAGATAGGCGTCACCGGTCGCGGCCGCGATCTTGCCATTGGCCGCTTTCTGCGCATCCGCTTCGGCAGCGCCCAATGTGCTTTTATCGCTCGAAATCTTCGGAACCGCGGTCTGATAAAGGTCTCCGCCCTGGCTTGCGTTCAGCACGCCCTTCGACCGCCCCTTGTCGATCACCGACTTGACCTCGCCATAAATGCCGGTCTTCGACGCCATTTCGGCATATTCGGTGAAGTCCTGCGCGACGACCAGTCCGTCCGACGCCCCCAGCAGGCGCAGAACGTCCAGATTTTCGCGATTGGTGATGTTGGGATTGGCGCGCTGGAACAGGCGAACCAGCGTGCGCAGATTCTGTCCGCTCGGATCCGCCTGATAGGCCATAGTGGCCCACTCCGTCACCTCGGGCAGCTTGGCCGCTTCAGAGCGGCTGACGCCGATCTGATACCATTGCGCGGGAACCTGCTGACCCGATGCCTTGGACGCCTCGGCAGCCGCCTTGAGCGCAGCCAAGCCCTTCTGCGTGAAACCGCGCGCAGGCTCGGCCGACGTGTTGGTCGTGCCGGCCTTGCCGAAATAGGCCTGAGCAATGGTCGGCTGCACGGCTTCGGGCTTGTAACCGGCCGCAAG
>MDSZ01159233.1_pt1 | contig 12636 bp, 3 predicted proteins | sample 811201 | NCBI WGS metagenome assembly MDSZ01 (sample SAMN05326647, study PRJNA326480) | marine metagenome | isolation source: seawater | place: Indian Ocean: North | collected 2010
ATGGTGTTGGATAAAAAGATACTGGAGAAAATATCCCATCTAAACTCATAACAGATTTTTTATCAAATTCTCCGGCTAGCATATTTCCTACAGACTGTTCATCAAATATCATAGTCACAGATTTTTGCATCGGAAACTGTTCTGGAGATACACTTTGTCCTTGAGGAACTACTGGTCGATATGCCCAACCAGGATCAAATCCTAGACCAGCATAAAGACCATTAGGTGTTAGAGTTGAAGTACCATGTAAATAAGGACCAGCTCCACCAACTAATAAATTTTGAATATTATAACCTCTACCATTACCTCCACCTCCGCCACCAACATTACCTCCTCCACCTCCTCCACCAATGTTACCACCACCTCCGATAGAAGAATTTGAAATTATACTTTGTCTTAATGCATAGGCATTTTTCTGTCTAGCAGTAATCGCGTCACGACCTCTTTGTTGAATCAGCTCAGCACTCTCTTTATTAAAAAATCCAAGTTTTCTATTATAGGTTCTCATGTTATAAGTTGTAGTAAACCCATCATCACCTATTTGTACACTTAAAGAATTTATAATTGGACCATTTGCAACTAATCTACTTCCTAAATTACTATTTAAAAATAATACTCCAGCCATAGTGACATAGCCAGCCTCTAAAACTTGCTGATAATAATTACTATCTTTAATTTTAGTTAGCATAGCATCATCTAAATTGTGAATTCCTCCATAATTCCAAGGTTGTGCATCTGGCTCATGAGTAAAATTTGCTTCCCCTACTAAGTTATTAATTTGACTGATAGGATTAGGGTCTGTGAATAAGGTGTTATCATTGCTATGACCTAATCCAGGATGTGATGTCCAAGGACCATAAGAGCTGACATTACTTTTTAACGGCACTGCTGCAAATAGAGGATGTGCCGCCTTTAGATTTATACCTAAATTTTGTCTATTTCCAACCTGATTAGATAAATTAGTACTACTAACTTCCAAGCCTGCTTCTGCCATAGACCATTGTAACAAATATGCATATCTTGCCTGCCTATTTGCTGGATTAACAGATGTCATAGTATCTCTAGTAAAAACCAACATCTCTTCCATCATAACTTTGGACAAATTTGTAGGAGTTTGTGCGTAAACTGGGCTTGGAGCACTAAGAACACAGTGAGGTTGACCATAATAGAATGTTATATTACTATCAGTATTAACAGCTTCTGGATTCATCGACAAAGTATTAGCCCTAACATACATTTTCCACTTACTATTATCAGGAGGGGTAAACCCATGTGCTGATCCATAGTAACTAGTTGGAAACACAGGATTGATAGTTTTACCAAAAACAGATTCTTCTGTGCCGGGAATTATCTGTTGTTTATAAGGGCAATAAAATACATCTTGTCGTGATATATTGTGAATCAAAGGCCAGTACCAATTATTAGGATTTTTAGCAGCTGTTCTGGCTTTCATTCTTATAGCAATACTAGTAGGATCAAATAATCCATTAGGTGTCTGATTACTAAGATCAGTAAATGCATCATATTCAGCACTATTGTCATAAGCTAGTAAAGCGCCAAATGTCCCGTCTTCATTTGCCATTTGATTAGCAAGACTTCCACCTATTTGTATAGTATCATCTATAAAATTGCCAGCCTCTTCCCAAGCTCTATCACAAACCTCGTAATTGTAATGTCTAATTCCATCAGCATCAACAAATGATGTAACATTTGGCAATCTAACTAAATATGTTTTACCATAATAATTATTGCCCATATCTGCAAAAAATCCATGTAAAGCAGAAAGTATAGGATATAGAGCTTCACTATATGGCAAAAATGTTTCTACAGATACAGGAGCACCGGTTCTGGGTGCAGGCAGTGTTGATAGCTTGCTTTTATCTCCAGTGAATATGTTTAATGCATTTAGAAAGAAACTTGTAGCAAATGTAGACCCGTATTTGTCCCTTAAATATACATAAATATATGATGCCATACCAACAGGCTTACCTAATACAGGCATTTCAAAAATATAATTTAACCAAGAATCATAACCTCCCATAGCAGCACGAATTTCTGTTTCACTCACAGAAACATTACCTGAAAGATTAGGAGCATCTTGAGCCGGAAAATATTGAGATAAGTCAGCTGTACTAACTTGCACAAACATTTCTCCTAAATATCCATTAGTGTCTCCTTGTGCAAAAAATGTTTCTCTATTATTACCATATACATCTTGACCCATAAAAGGTTTAATAAGATCGTTTTCACCTAGTGAGTAGTTTGATTGCACCACTTGTGCAGTTGCGACATCTAAACCAGCAGAATTCTCTATAGCCTTATAAGATCCTCTTAGAATGCTTTGCCCGTTTTGGGGATGCACTTCTGTAACATTAAAATTATTACCCGCAGTTTGCGCTACAACAGCTCCATCTACATTGTAATAAGGTTGACCAGTAAGGTTACGATATTTAGCTGTATCAGGTGTTCTAGAATAGTTAAACCTTTGACTTACTTGATAATTGACATAATGATCTAAGCTTGGCTCATATACTCTACGGTTTCTGTATCTACCCAAATTATTGGTACCAGTTTGAAATAATCTTTGTTGCTTGCCTCCCATTACTACAGTACGAGTTTTAGCGTCTTGAAACTCTTGTCCAAACTTATAGTCAGTAACAAAATCTGATTCATCAAAGCTTTGGACTAAATTTTTAATTATATTGACAGGTGGTTGAAATCTTCTACTTACAGTATGAACTTTAATAAAGGCATCATAATTTGCATTCTGACTACTCTGCAATTCGAACCAATAGTCAAAACCAAGTGGTTCACAACATTTATCTATAAAATCAACCAGACTTATACTAACGTCATTAATATAAACTTCATTAGGTGGTCTAGGAACATCGCTTAAATCTAATCCTATATGTGGTCTAAAAATACCATCGACAGCTATTCTTGTATTAAAAATATTCCAATGATTAGCCCCATAAGTACCAAAAGTTGTTCCAAGTGTAGTAGCATGATTAAAGTAAGCAGCATTGTTTCTATCTCTAACAGCTTTACCTATAATACATCCATAAGGATTCCACTTATTTTTTAAAGGTGCAGCACCACCAATAAGCTGTGTCACTCCGTCGTACACTAAACCTAAAGAAACACCTCTTGATTCGCTGTATCCTATATTTTCAAATCCAAGATATCCAAATACATTAATAAGATTAGGAATATTTCCATTATATATAGTAGCATTAAAACCAGCACTGATTGAAGAATCATCATAAGGTACTGCTAGACTAGCGCCATTCCCAAATGTAGCTCCATTAATTGTGCTACTAATAGTTCCAGTATAATCTTTTAAAATAAGTTTAGTACCCTTTACTAAATTAGTAGGACTGTCTAGAGTAACATCTACCAAACCATTATTGTAATTCCAGTTTTTAACTACTCCATTAAAAATAACATTGTCATATCGAAAATGAACTAGAGAACCCATAATATCTAAGTTGCGACTATTAGGGGCTATGTTCCTTAACATTCTTAAATCATCAGCTAAAAATCCTGGGTCAGGACCAAGCCAATCGATAGGTGTATCAACACCAACTTTCCATATTTTTTTACCTGTGTCGTTTCTTCCTGTAGTTCCAGCATCATTCTGTGCGTTTTGTCTAGCTTGCTGTCCATCTTTTAATTTTTGAGCTGGACCTGTATGTAAAGATAAATTAGTATCAGGAACAGGTGTTTCCTGAGTTAATTTTTGTGGATCAAAAGAAGTGGATGCTCTAGTAGCAGTAGATTGACCTAATTTGCTTGTGATATTATTATTAAATGCACTATAGTTTGAATGAGACCAATGATGAGCAGGATCGTAAACTAATTTAACGGTACAAGAACTTGCCTCACCACCCCAACCTAAATTTAAATTAAAACTTCTAATAGAAAGTCCCATAAAAAGTGTTTGAGGAAATGGTCCTGCTACTGTAATGTCTGTGCCACAAGGATTGCTCATTAAAATACCTTTATTATTCTTTGTTGTTAGGGATTACAGAGTACATATTCCCATGTTATAGTCTTAGTTAATTTATTAGAGGTCAAGTCTAAGGTTTGATTATCCTCAGTAATATATCCGGTAAATCTGTCTCCAGGTTTATATAAATGCATATATGTATCTATTTTATTTATTTCTTCTTGAGGAAATTTATATTGATGCATACCTGTAGGTCTAGGGAAAAACGCTTCAAAAGTTACAGATCTTGTACCTACACCACTAGCGAATTGTGAAGTATGTACATTGGAGAAACCTTGAGTATTGTAATATACTGGACCTAATCTTCTACCAAGAACACTAATGGGACTTATCAATGTAGAAGGTTTTGTATCAGACAATGTCAAATTTTCAAATATAGAACCCTTAAGCATGCCTGTAGGTCTAGAGTCAAAAGTTTTAGAAAAAGTAACCTTGCCATCATTAAAAAAGAAATTTTCTGTGTTTTCTGAAGGAGTACCATGCAAAGGTCTAAAACTGTGAGGGATACTATCAAATGTACTTTCATATTGTACTGCTGATTTGTAAAAAACATTACCTTGAACTAAAGCATTATAGCCACTCACTGCATTTTCATATTTAAGAGTTCTGTGACCAACTCTACCCTCACCTATGCCATGATCTTCGTTTAATGTATAATCATAAGGAACAACCATACCAGAAATATTAGCAATACCACTTGGGTTATCAGGAGGACTAGCTGTTTTATACATATTAGATCCTGTAGCAGCAGGCTCCAAACCTATAACCTCTCCATCTATAGTCACTGTTTTTCGTAAACTACTTTCAACGGAAGTACTTATAGTATTAGTATACAACCAAGGATCTGGACCAGATTTCAATAAAAATGTATCACTTACACTATATTGACCTTCAGTTTCACTGAAATTGATTTTTCTGTCTTGATTGTAAAAACAAAATTCGTCAGGATTGCTAAAATTTGCAGCTGGAAAATAACTAGTTATAGGATAGTACTCACCTCTTTGTGTAACCCAATTTTGTGCATAAGTTAATGCTCCACTTTTGCTGTCAGCATAAGCCTTACTAGTAGCACTAATAGTTCTAGTTAATGTGTATGTAGGATAGTAATTGTAATCTAAAGGACTAGAAGAATAAGTGTCTTCATTTTGTTGAATAGAGTACGTATCCTCGCAACTTGTTAATTGAGATGTTGGACCAAACGGATTAGTTAAATAAGAACCTGTACCAGTAACGGGTATACTAAACTCTGCGTTATAACTAACATAGTCTCTCCAATAGTTTTGATTTTCATTAAAGCTAAAACTTTTAAGTTGAGCATAACCTGTGACTACTGGATGTTCATTAAATACATATTCAAAAACACCACCATTATTACTTATCATTTGATTTTGAAGATTAGCGGCTCTCTCCATCAATTTGGTAATACTGTCATTTCCTGCAACGGTTACTACTCCTTCTATGGACACCTTATATTCATCAGAAAGCAACAGGCCAGCAGCTGTTCTTCCTCTTTCAAAACCCCAATTAATACTAGGCATAGGATAAGAATTAGTGTTTGGCTTATTATCTTTAGCAAAATCTCTTTGATATACCTTGAAAGAACCAAATCTTAAGTAACTTTCTCTGGGTGTTGTATAACCTACGAATGTTGACATATTATCTCCAGATAGTATAATTCCATGACAATGTTTTATTCAAAGTGCCTTCTACAAAATTAATTTCAAACTGATCTTCAGTAATCCAGCTACTAATAGCAGCATTTGTTGTTCCTTGTTGAGGGTCCATATATTTAGGATCAAACACCTGCATAGCATGAGATAATTGTTGAACTACATAACTTTCTTCAGTTAACACTGTCCCTTGATTAACTTCATCACCAACAATACTACTACCAAGTGTAGCAGTATACGACACAGTGCGTGAAGGAGTGGTTATTGTACCTAAGTGTTGAGGATGAGCACCTCTATACATAATATTTTGTACAGCATAACCTGTTACAGCATAATTATCTGTTACACTTAATTGTTCACTACGAGCACCAGGAACTATGCTAAAAGGTCTATTATCAAAAGAACAATTATAGGATATGCTGCCATTATTTACATCGTGATCCGCACTAAAACTTGCAGGTGTAGGATGTAACCAGTAAAGTCTCTCTGTTTGAGGTGAATGATTAGAATTTGATGCGGTGTGATCTAATTTGAAATCTGGATAACTTTGTGAAGCATCATGCTTTTTAACATATTCACCACTAGGTAATCCTATAGCGTTGACTACTCTAGCATATAAATGCTTCATTTCATCAGCCAATGCTCCACTAGCATTGACATACGCTTGACTAGGAGCATAGTCATGTTCAAACCATATCTGTTGACCTAGTTGATCTGCGGCAGCATCAGTATCCTCTGGTAAATTATTTTCTAAATCATAACCCTGTATAGTACCATTAATTGTTGTTGTGCGATTAAATTCTTGATCTAAAGTATTACTTATATTAAAATCGTGAGTATATGATTTTGTAGGATTTCCTGTAAAAGCTACATAATTTTCTGTGTAAGTCAATGATCCATTAATAGTATCAGCTTCATAACTAGTAACACGATCATATATTTTTATGGTATTAGCGGGAGGGGCAGAACTGATAACATCATTATCATTATCTTGAAAAACACCAGGAGCTTTTTTTAATAACATCTTAACAGCTTTTCTTGCATTACCAAAAGCTGTGCTATCAGCCCTATCTAAACCTTCAGCCCTAACTTGACGAGAAATATTATAATAAGTATTTCCAGGAGGACCACCACTAGGGTAATAAATTGAATTGTTCGGTACTAGATAAGTAGCTTTATCTTTAACTTCACTTACATCCCAACTATCAGAAAGATTACGCAAATAAATAGGTCCATCGGTTTCCTCTCCATACATATACATTTGATAATCTCTAATATTAGCACTAAGAGAAATATCAAAATCCACTAGATAGTACATCGTTTCATCTGTACTATTAGTAAAATTTATACTTTTTACATAAATACTGTTGTCTATGTCAGTCTGTCTGTTTCCTAGCGGAGGAAAAACCTGTGCTGTGTCACAATTAATTCGCAGCCCTCTATAATCATCAGCAAAAGCATCTGCTATACCACTAGCTTTTATTACAGCAAAATATCCTGTTCCATATACCTGTCCTTTTAAGTTTATATCTACGACAGTACCTATTTGTCTACCAGCACTAGTTTCCTGAGGCTGATAGTTAATAGTGACCCGCGGTACGGGAATACCGCTTGCAGAAAAATTAAAATCTCCGTATGATATATCCATTAATTGTCCTTTTTAAATTTTATACTATAGCACTATTACCAAATACGATTCCAGAAGGCATGTGGACCTGATTAATATCTGCTGTTATAGACCACATACCATTGTAGCTAGCAACACCACTAGCAGAAATAGCTAAACGTTTAACATTTAGATCATCTCCAGTGTCTTTAATTTCTACTACAATAGGATCTTTAACAGAATAGTCTACTGTGTTATATCTTTTGGTAATAACATCACTACCAACCTTAGTTGTAGTTCTTGTACCATCACTCGCTATATAACTTAATACAGTTCCTTCAACCTTACCACCTGCCGCACCAAATGTTGGAGTGCCAGCATCATCACTAAATACAGCACTATAATTAATAGTATAATTCCAAACCATTGTTCGTTTATGGTCTACTGGACTACTATCATTATAATCGTCTAAATACTGTAGGCTAATTGTATTGGTAGCAGTTGGTGTTGTATTAGCATTTTTATGCCAATCACTAGTAAGTTCTGATTTAACATCTCCACCTGTTCTACCTCGTAAAAAGAACTTGCTATTTTGAGAGGAGCCATCAAAAGAAGATGTTCCTCTAGCAAAACTACCCGCACCTTCTACATGATTATTTCTACAAGAATTAAGACTAAGATCATTACCTAGTTCGATACCAGGGGTTACATCAGTATTAGTAGAACCATTTTCCGGTTGAGGAAAACTAAAACCTCTTGCATGAGCCCATTTAGCACCATTCCAAACAATAGACAAACCATTGGATGATGTACCTAAAGCAATATCATTTTCGTCTGTAGTAGCAAGTCTCATAGTTACAATTTGATCGCCTGTATCTGTTGTAACACCCACAGGATGAATACCACTAAACTGATATGATAAATCTAGTGTATCTAATCCAATGTTACCTGCTGTATCTAAAACCTTAAGATATCTATTAGCAGTGCTACCTCCAGCTCTACCATCAGCCGTTAATTGTAATGCACTCGCTCTAATCTTACCGTCTACTACAAGTTTACCTGCTTCCCACCAAGGTCTATTTTGATTGGTTGGTGTTACATTCCAGAGATTAGAATCACTAACACCAAGCCCTAAAGCACCACTAGCTGTGTAATAATGGAAACCTAGCTTAGTACCACCCTGACCACTTTCAGAAATAATAAACTGATTGCCAAGACCAGCATTATTAAAGACAGTATTATTGCCTTGTGCAGAACTAAGGATGATGTGATTAAACGTGTTGCTGGCTCCCTTGACTAATGAAACATGACTTGTTTCCGGAGGAGTACCTGTTAGTCCAATAGTAACAGCACTGTCGTCTGGATAATATCTTAAGCTGTTACTACCACTAGTAGTGTAATTTTTATGAGCAAAAAGAACATCGAATTTGCCAAAAGTTGTACTTTCTAATGTTCCATTTGTTCCATTAATACCCAGTACTGTACCAGTAAGATTTAGTGGTAGAGCAATATTTCCACCTACTGTCATAGATCCGAATTGTCCGGAAATACCTGTTATGTTATGTACTCTTACTGCATTATCTTCAATGTGTGTTTTAAACAGATAAATTGAATTATCTCCAGCTACAGGATCTTGAATCCCGCTACCCTTAATAACAAAATTATATCCATAATCATTACCAGCATTATTTAAGAATAATCCTGTCTGATTCATAATCACTACGCGATCTTCGGTTTCATCGCCAGATATATAGTCAAAACTTTCACTAGGAGATAATATCTTATTAGCTCTAGTATATTCAAAAGCTTTAACACCACTAGCTGTATTGAAGAATATTTCTTTCATTCCACTACCAACAGTATCGCTAGTCTTGAATACTAAACCACTGTTTTGTCCAATTAGCGTAACAGGCTTTTTCCAACTAGCAAAACCACTGGCATCTGTATGTAAACTGTAACCCGAAATGGATGACAAGCCAATTCTTAGTTGGTCTGTTGTTAGTGTACCGCTAACATCAAGTGTGGATCTAGCGTCATTAGTATTAACACCTACTCTATTAGTGAGCAGGTTGGTGTACATCGCGTAGGCTGAATTATCTCCACCTTCATTACTGCTATTAAATATAATAGACTGTTGAGATTCTCCAGTATTAAATACAACTGAAAAATCATCTAAATACATTTTATTTGTATTATTCGTACCAATCTGTATAGCTTCATTGTAATTACCACTCAAGCCGTAACCGATAGCTATATGATTAATACCAGATATATGATTATTATTACCTAATATTAAACCACTTGTATGTCTAGCTACATTACTGGAACCTAATACAATACTATATCTGCCGTATAGAGGACTAGTTGCAGGTGTAGCATCATCGTTACCATTTTGATAAGCCATTACATACCCAGATGAATATCCAGCAAATATATCAGCAAAACACTCTGAGCAAGGATCTAAACCTTGAACAATTTCATCAAAACTTTCTTTGACATAATATTCTATAGTATTGTCTGATTCTATGCTTGTACTGGTTACTAGCCTTGTAGTAAAATTACTACCTATATTTTCAGTTCTAACACCTAAAGAATCACCGAAACCATCAGTTCCGTCCACAATATTTCTAACAAAAACAGCGTTGTCTTGCGAGGCTGGTGAATATAGTGCTACTAAAATTCTATCTCCACCATTAAAATCTGAAGAAACATCACCTACTACAACAACATCTGTTCCAGATGCTCTACAAGGATACCTAACGTATCCAACTGTATTATTTCTTCCGTAAACTAAATTATCAGCACTATAAATTTCATTATCATATCCTACAGAAATACCGCTTACTACAACTTCATTGTGTCCTAGTACAATACTGCTATTACCAAATAATTGATTGCGATCTTCAGAAGTATTTACGGATATAGAACCTGAACCTATAATATCATTTTTAGATCCAATAGTTGTATTATTTTTGCCTACAACAAAATTGCTGTTTCCAACATTTTGATTATTAGAACCATTAAGATTAACATATGACCCCAAGCCATTAATGTTTAATCCTGATACTCTAGCTTTATTACCAACTAATGTACTACCGCTAGCTGCTGATACCCAGTTATTAATACCGAAGACAGTACTATTAGCCATACTATCTCCAGCAGCTTTGGTTCCACTACCAGTGAATGTGCCATCCGTGTTGATTACGATACCTGTGGTATTATTGAGTACACCTACAACTAAATTGTTATTACTGGTAACAGGTACATTATTTCTAGGACCAATAACTATATTATTAGCAACTGTTCCAGTTAAATTATTGTTGTTACCAACAATTAGAGAGTCTTTAATATCTGATACTGTATTAGATTGACCTATGATTACTAAACCAGTTGGTGATGCATCTGTTGTACTATTATCTAAACCTAATAAGATACTATCATCTAAACCACTAGTTGTAGTCACGCCAAGACCAATCACAACAGATTTTGTACTGTTAGACAGATTGATGTCATTACCAATGTAAACACCACTTGTTATAGATTGTGGGTCATTATTAACACCTATGCTAATAACACTATTACCACTTACGTTAGAATTATTACCATAAACAATATTATTGTTACCTGTAGCATTAACATTCGAACCAACAACCAAATCATTAGCACCACTTACATTCAGGTTATTACCAATATAAATATTAAAGTTACCCTTTGAGGTTACGGTATTACCAAAACCTATACCAGAATGACCGATAACATTTGCATTAGATAATAATCCAATATTTTTATTACCACTGGCTATATTAGTATTACCAATTAATGTATTGTGAGAACCAGTAGTTTGTACAGTTGAACCTAAAGCCAGATTAGAAATTCCACTAACAGTTGAGTCAACTAATAAACCTATATTAAAATCACCACTTACGCTACTATTATTACCTAATATAAGTATTTTATTGCCTGAAGCCTTAAGATCATTACCTACAATAATACCAGTATCATGAACAGTATCATTAGCATTACCTAATACTATATACGAAACCCCACTAGCTGTATTATTATATCCTACTACATTATATGATTGACCACTAGGATTATTAGATCCACCCAAGACTGTATTGAGCAAAGAGGCTCTAAATACTTCTTTGTTTACTCCCGTATGATCTACGGTGAATATAATTTCACCACTAGTGTTATTGGTGGCTGGATTTAGGATTTTAGATTTAACCTGTCCATAATTAATTGTATTAAAATTATTGTCTCTACCTGCAAGGTCAATGGTAGCAGGGAAACTTCCTGTCTCTGGAGATGTCTGAGTGTTGTGGACTAAAAGTAATTTAACTCCAGTAGCACAGTTAGTGATACTCTCAACTTTTATGCCATCTAATGTGCAATCTGTAATAACATGAAAAGCTGCATCTGGTGCTCTTGTGTTAACACCTAATCTTGAAGTGGACGCATCATAAAATAAAACATCTCCATTACCTGTTCCTGAGACAGCAAAATCTATGTTTAAATTATTTTGATTGAATATTGTAGCATTTCCTGATGTATCAGAGAGAACTATATCATATACAGTTCCAGACCCTATATTAAGAGTACCAGAAACTATATTGTTATTTTCATCAAATAGTGCTGTCATAATTATTTACCTTATTTAAATGGATTTTTGATTTGACCCTCTGTATCTTTTTCTACTATATCGAAACCTGCTGAAAGTTGTCTACGAACTGTTGAATTAATAGATTCTTGTGCCAAATTAGCAAAAGCATCTCCTCCTGCCACATTAACATTTACTGTTCCATTTACGGTATGTTGTATCTGATCTGGTATCCTCTCACTGATATCAGTCAATTGTTGTATAAAATTACCAAAATTTTGAGTAAATGCTGCTATACCATTAGTATTTACACCACCAGCTTCTCCTCCAGTGTTTCCTTCTGCTCCTTGTATTAACGCAGCATTAAATAAGTTTAAAGAGTCTGTTACAGTCTTTAGTACGTTACTAAAAGCATCTAAATTAACACTTGTACCCCCAGCAACACCACCATTCTGTAAATACTGCACGCCATTATTAATAGAATTTAATAGAGGCATATTGGCTTGTGCAGCTCTACGATTGACAACAAATTCTCCCGGAGTTAGCATAGCGGGAACTGTATCTGTTCCACGAGGCACCATCATACCGTTAGCTGCGTAAATTACTCCACCAAACTGACGTCTTTGTGCTCTACGACCAGGACTTCTATCTGTAGAACGCTTATAGCCAGGTCTTAATGCTGAAGTAACGTCGTCCATTAATCCGGCAGTCTCTTTACCTATTTGCATAATGGCTCTACCAGGATTGACTA
>MDSZ01193684.1_pt1 | contig 12636 bp, 10 predicted proteins | sample 811201 | NCBI WGS metagenome assembly MDSZ01 (sample SAMN05326647, study PRJNA326480) | marine metagenome | isolation source: seawater | place: Indian Ocean: North | collected 2010
AAAGAAATAATAAAAAATTCAAAAGTTAAACTTTTTCTTATAGACGACAATATTCAATTAGCAAAATTTTTAAAAAAAAAACATATATGGTAAAAAGATTGTAATTGGAATGGGAGCTGGATCGATTTCAGCTTGGATGAGAAATCTTCCAAAATTAATGAAATGAAAACTAAAGATACTAAAAATTTAATTAAAGAATTTGGTAATAAGGTAAAATTTGATTATGAACTCAAAAAAAAAAATTGGTTTAATATAGGTGGCAAAACTAAAATTTATTACAAGGCTGAAAATTTAAAAGAGTTAGTAAAATTTTTAAAAATATTAGATAATAAAGAAAAAATATTTATTTTAGGTGCTGGATCTAATATTTTGATAAATGATGATATATTTGATGGAGTTGTTATAAAATTAAGTAAGAATTTTAATAATATTTCACTTTTAGGCGACGATGTTATTATTGCTGGCAGTGCTGTTCTTGATAAAAAAGTCTCAGAATTCGCTGCAAGTAGCAACCTTAGTGGTTTTGAGTTTTTAAATTGTATTCCCGGTACTGTTGGTGGTGGAATAAAAATGAATGCAGGTTGTTTTAATAGAGAGTTTAAAGATATACTTTTATCCGTCCAAGCAATCGATAAATCTGGAAATGTAGTTACTATACCCGTTAAGGACATCAAATTTGAATATAGAAAGAATAATATTTCTGATGAATTAATTTTTTTAAGTGCTTCCTTCAAAGGTGAGAAAGGAAATTTTGAAAAAATAAGTAAAGAGATGAAAAAGCTAAAGGATGAAAAAGAAAAAACCCAACCATCAATGATTAAAACAAGTGGTAGCACTTTTAAAAATCCAATCTCACAAACCGAAAAAAAAGTTTGGCAGTTAATCAAAGAGTCTGTTCCATTGGACAAAAGTTTTGGTGATGCATATATTTCAGAAAAACATTGTAATTTTTTTGTAAATAGGGGCAATGCATCCTTTGAAGATATGAAAAAATTGATAGATTTTGTTAAAGAGAAAGTTCTCAAAAAAACTGGTATTATTATAGAAACAGAAATTAAGATATTGGAGTAAGTTGAAAAAAAAAATTTTAATTTTATCTGGTGGTATTTCTAAGGAAAGAGCAATAAGTTTAGATACAGGAAAACAGGTATCAAAAGAATTAAAAAAAAATGGCTATAAAGTCAAAATTTCAGAACCAGACTCAAATTTAAGAGATATAATTTACTCCTTTAAACCTAAAATTATTTTCAATGCTCTTCATGGCCAATTTGGTGAAGATGGATATATTCAGACAATTTTAGAAAATTTTAAAATTCCATACACTCATTCAGGAGTAATTTCATCTGCAATCGCGATGGATAAAGAAATTTCAAAAAAAATTTTTTTGAAAAACAAAATATTAACACCCAAATATTTTTGCTACTCATATGATTTATCATATAAAGATTTACTTTTTAAAATTAAAAAAAAATTGAATTTTCCTGTTGTTATTAAACCAATAGATGAAGGATCAAGTGTTAATGTATTTATTTGTAATAAAAAAGATATTTTAAAGAATTTAAAAAAATTAAAAAACTATAAAAGGATACTGATTGAAGAATTTATTCCTGGTAGAGAAATTCAGGCCGCAATAATTTCTTCAAAAAAACTTGGAGCAATTGAATTAATTCCTAAAAGAAAATTTTATGATTATCAGGCAAAATATAATCCTAAAGCATTAACGAAACATGTGATACCTGTAAATCTCAATTTAAAAAAATACAACGAACTTATGAATGTAGCACTTAAGGCTCATAAATTAATTGGCTGTAGAGGTGTTACCAGATCAGACTTTAAATTTTATAAAGGAAAATTTTATCTTTTAGAAGTAAATACTCAACCTGGAATGACTAAACTTTCATTAGTTCCAGAAATAGCAAATTATCACGGTATTAGTTTTATAAAATTAATAGAAAAAATTTTAAAAGATGCATCAATCAATAAGTAAAAAAATTTTTATTTATCTATTTATATATTTACTTTTTGGAACAATTAATAATAAATATCTCATATCAGTAAGTCCTCTTAAAATAAATCAAATAAAGATTACAGGTCTGTCAGACCAAGAAACTAAAAATTTGTTAAGTGATTTAAGTCAATTTAAATTCAAAAATTTATTATTTTTAGATGAGCTAAAAATACAAAAAGTAATGATGGAAAATAATTTGATAGAGAAATATACGATATTTAAAAAGTACCCTTCATCATTAGAGATCAGTATTGATAAAACAAAATTTTTAGCAAATATAATTAAAAATGAAAAAAATTATTTTATTGGATCAAATGGAAGATTTATTGAAACAAAGGAAAGCAATAATGAAATTCCTTTTATTTTTGGAAATTTCGTTATGAAAGAATTTCTTTATTTAAAAGAATTATTAAATTTTTCAAATCTAAATTATAATGATATAAAAAAATTTTTTTATTTCCCATCAGGAAGATGGGACATTGAAATTAAATCAGGAATAACGATTAAATTACCAAAAGATAATATAAAAGAATCTTTAGAATTATCGATAGAAATTTTGAATAATAAGAATTTTCAAAATATTAAAATAATTGATTTAAGACAAAGTAAACAATTAATAACTTATGGTTAAAAGAATCGATTTTGAAACTTATCTTTTAATGAGTCCCTCAAAATTTATTATTTCAGTTAACGACTCAAAAAGTAAAGAAAAAATTTTTGAAAAAAAAAAACTTTTAGAAAATATTACTGAAAGTATTGATTTTATACAATTAGAAAAATTTTTAGAGGAAAATATTATTATTATTGAAAAGTTTTTGAATAATTTTATTAATACTATAAATTTAATTATTGATCATAAAAATTTTTTTAAGGTACAATTATCAGTTAAAAAAGATAATTATGGTAAAAAAATAAATTTTGAGGATATGACTTATCTTTTAAATGAAGCAAAGACCCAATGTAAAAAAACTTTTGGAGAAAGAAAAGTTTTACATATGTGCATTAATAAATATATCGCTGACCAAAAAATTTATCATTCCTTTCCTGAAAATTTTGAATGTAATGATTTTTGTTTAGAGATTAATTTTCATTGTCTTTCAAAAGATTTTATTCAAAATTTGGAAAAAATATTTAGTAAATATCAAATTTCTTTAGATCGCCTAATAAGTGCCCCATACATTAAAGAATTCCTTCAGTTAGAAAATGATAATTTTTCACAAATCATTAAAGGGATTAATGACGGATTTAATGTTAACGATGTTACGATAGTTAAAAAAACCTCAAAGAATCGGGGTTTTTTTGAGAAGTTTTTTCATTTTTTTAGTTAGTTTGTATTTTCTAGTAACATTTGTTGTTTTTGATTCTCATCATATTGATATTAAAAATTGGTCGTGTCATTATTAAACCAAAAAACAGTCAAAAATGTTATCAGCTTGAGTGGTGTAGGCCTTCATAGTGGTAAAATTTCTCAAATTTCGATTAAGCCTGCAAACCCAAACACAGGAATAGTTTTTAAAAGAGTAGACTTAAAAGATAATAATATTGTTATTCCAAATTTTAATAATGTTTCAAATACATCTCTGAACACTACTATTTCAAATGAGTTTGGAGCAAAGGTTTCAACAATAGAACATTTAATGGGTGCTCTATTTGGATTGGGAATCGATAATGTAATTATAGAAATTGATAATGAAGAAGTTCCAATTTTAGATGGATCTGCAAAAGAATTTATTAATAGAATAATTGTTGCGGGAATAAAGATTAGTAATGCACCAATCAAAATAATTAAAATTGAAAAAAATGTTGAATTTAGAGATGGTGATAGATCAATTGCCATTAAGCCTTCTAAATTAAGTTTAGATATAGATTTTGAATTGAAATACCAAAATTCTATAATTGGAAATCAAAGAAATAAAATAAAAGTTTATGAAGATAATTTAGAAAATATATTTAATTCCAGAACTTTTTGTTTATATGAGGACATTGAGTTAATTAAAAAAAATGGTCTTGCTAAAGGTGGAAGTTTAGATAATGCAATAGTAGTAAAGGGTAATGAAATAATTAATGAGAACGGTCTAAGAAACGAAAAAGAATTTGTGAATCATAAAATTCTTGATTGCATAGGTGACCTTTATACATCCGGGTATAGAATGTTAGCTAGTGTTGTTTGTTCACAAGGTGGTCATTTTTTAACTAATCAGTTATTAAGAAAAGTATTTGGAAATAAAGAAAATTTTTCAATAGTAGAAGTAAAAGAAAGAAATCTTCCTCATACTTTAGTCGATAAAAGTTTACTTAGATCTATAGCATAATCTAGTTAGATCTTTATAATCACTTTCAAATATTTTTTAAAAATTATGGTCAGATTAGTCAATTTGTTATTGCTTACTCTAATGTTATTTTCTTGTTCCAAAGAAGAAAAAAAAATATCTGTAATCCAAGAAACTAGACAAGATTTAGAAATGGTGGTTGTTTATAAAGATGCTTATAAATCTTTAAATGAAGGTGATCCATACTATGCTGCTAAGAGATTTTTAGAGGCAGAACTTTTATTTCCACAATCAAGATGGGCATCGCGGTCAGCTTTGATGGCTTCATATTCATATTATTTGCAGAATTATTATGCGGAGGCTTTGTCAAATTTAGAGAGATTTTTGATAACCTATCCAAAAGATGAAAATTTAGCATATGCTCATTACTTAATAGCAATGTGTTACTATGAAACTATTGAAGACGAAAAAAGAGATACCGAACCACTAATAAAGGCAAAAGAAAAATTTGTTTTTATTTTAAAAAATTACCCTAATACAGATTTTGCTCTTGATGCTAAATTTAAAGTTGGACTAATTAATGATATAATAGCCTCTAAAGAAATGTATTTAGGAAGACATTATTTAAAAAAGGGAAAGTGGATTGCAGCAATTAATAGATTTAAATTTGTTGTTAATCAGTATGATCAAACGATATTTGTTGAAGAAGCATTACATAGATTAGTTGAGATAAATTATAAAATTGGTCTTAAAGATGAGTCTCAAAAATATGCTAATTTATTAGGTTATAATTATTTATCTAGTGAATGGTATAAAAAATCTTATAAAGTTTTTAATGAAAAATACGATCTTAATATTAAGAAAACTTCAAAAAAAGAAAAACAAGGACTCATAAAAAGATTTAAAAAACTTTTTGATTAATATGAATAAAGATTTGATCAAAAAAAATTATAAAAAAAAGATCGAAAAATTAGAATATTATAATAAAAAATATTATTCAGAAAATACTTCAGAAGTAACCGATGCTAATTTTGACAAGCTTAAAAAAGATATACTTGATTTAGAGAAAAAATATAAATTTTTAAGAGATGAAAATTCTCCCTCTCTTAAAGTTGGTTATAAGCCTTCGAAAATTTTCAAAAAACTAAAACATCGCGTTCCGATGTTATCATTGGCAAATGCTTTTAGTGAGGAAGATCTTATTAATTTTGAAAAAAAAATATTCAATTATTTGAATATTAAAAATGAAACAAAAATTGAATATAGTGCAGAACCTAAAATAGATGGTATATCTGCCTCAATTTCTTATAAAGATGGAAAATTTTCTAAGGGACTTTCTAGAGGTGATGGTAAAGAAGGTGAAGACATAACCAACAATTTAAAGACTATAGATGACATACCTAAATTAATAAGTGATAAAGATTTTCCATCAGACATAGATATTAGAGGAGAAGTTTTTATTAGTAAAAGTGATTTTAAAAATCTACAAAATAAATTTGCAAATCCAAGAAATGCTGCATCAGGTTCATTAAGACAAAAAGATCCAAATGATACAAAAAAGATACCATTGAAATTTATTGCATATACTTATGGTTATGAGAATGGAATGAGAGTTGATAATCAAAATGATTATTTACATAAATTAAGCTTGTGGGGATTCAAAACTAATCCATTAAACAAAACTGTAATTGGAATTGATAATTTAATGAAAAACTATAATTACGTTGAGAAAAAAAGAGATGAAATAGATTTTGATATTGACGGAATTGTTTACAAAATAAATGATTTTAATTTACAAAAAAGATTAGGAAATGTTGCTAATGCTCCTAGGTGGGCAATTGCTCACAAATTTTCTGCTAATAGTGGTATATCTAAAATATTAGATATCGAAATTCAAATAGGAAGAACTGGCGCTCTAACTCCTGTCGCGAAAATTAATCCAGTTAATATTGGAGGTGTTAAAGTTTCCAATGCAACTTTACATAATGAAGATGAAATAACGAGAAAAGATATAAGAGTGGGTGATACAGTAGTCGTAGAGAGAGCTGGAGATGTTATTCCACACATTATTTCTGTAGATTTAAATAAAAGATCTAATAAATCAAAAAAATTTATATTCCCAACAGATTGTCCATCTTGTGGATCAAAAACAATTAAAGAATATAATCTCACAACCAAAAAAACTGATGCAGTTAGAAGATGTTCAAGTGAAGGATTTGAATGTGAGAAAATTGTTATTGAAAAAATAAAACATTTTGTTTCTAAAGATGCATTTAATATAGATGGTTTTGGAAAAAAAATAGTCGAAAATTTCTGGAATTTAAATTTGATAAGGTATCCTCAAGATATATTCAAACTTAATTACGATAAGATTGAAAAACTGGAGGGCTGGGGAAAACAATCAGTAACAAATCTAAGATACTCAATTGATGAAAAAAAGACTATTTCTCTTGAAAGATTTATATATGCGCTTGGCATTCGTCATATAGGTCTTGAAAATGCAAAATTAATTTCAAAAAATTTAAAGACATCTAAAAATTTTTTCGATTTGTCAAAAAAAAATAAATTTGAAGATTTATTGAATATCGATGGCATTGGAGAAACTCAAATTTATTCTATAAAAAATTTTTTTTCTAATAAAGCAAATTTAGCTGTTTTAGAAAATCTTAACAAAATTCTAAAAATTAAAGATACATTAGAAGTGAAAAGTGATGGTTTATTAAAAAATCAAACTTTTATGTTTACAGGTAAATTAAACCAGATCAGTCGGGCAGAAGCAAAGTCATTAATCGAAAAGAATTCAGGTTCTATTGTTAGTAATGTATCAAAAAAACTGGATTATTTAATTATAGGAGAAAAGCCAACAAAAAGAAAAATTGAAGCTGCAAAAAATTTAAATGTTAAAATTTTGAATCAAAATCAATGGCTTAAAATGCTAAAAAACTAGCTAACCATTTTTTTTCGGGCTTACTTAAATACTTAGAAATTTTTGAATAAATATCTAAGTGATATTCAAAAAGATAATTTTTTTCTTGTTGATCTAGTTTTTCAAAATTTATTAGACGCAACTCTAATGGAGCTAATGTTAAATTTTCAAAATATAGCTTTTTTTTTGATTTTTTAACATAAATAAGATTTTCAATGCGAATTCCAAATTTTTCCTTTTCATAGTATCCTGGCTCATTACTTAAAATCATTCCCTCTTGAATTCTAATTTTATTAAATTTTGATATTGCTTGGGGGCCTTCATGAACATTAAGAAAATACCCAACTCCATGTCCAGTGCCATGTTCATAATCTAAATTTGATTGTCTTAAAAATTTTCTAGCTCTTCTATCAATTAATTTTCCGTTATAAAATTTATTAAGATTTGTAGTAACTACAGCAATATGTCCTTTTAATACTTTTGTATAAATATCTTTTATTCTAGCACTAGGTTCTTTGAAACATAAAGTTCTCGTCACATCTGTTGTTCCATATTTATATTGACCACCAGAGTCACATAAAAATATATCATTTTTTTTAATTAATTTAGTATTTTTTTTTGTTGCTTTATAATGAACTATAGCTCCATTTTTTCCACTTCCAGCAATAGTACTGAAACTAGGAAATAGATACTTATTATTTAATTTTCTAAATTTTTCGAGTTTATTTTGAGCATTGAATTCAGATATTTTTTTTTTATTTTTTTCTTTTATCCAAAAGAGAAATTTAGTAAGCGCTACACCATCAATTATATGTGCGTTTATCATATTATTGATTTCAGTTTTATTTTTTATAGATTTAAGTAAATAAATTGGATCTTCAGTTCTAATAACTTTTAATTTTTTTTTAAAAATTTTTTCATAATATATGGAGCATGTTTTAACATCTAACATCACTTTTTTTCCTTTAAGTGAGTCTATAAATTTTTCGAAACTTTTTGGATGAATAATATTTTTTTTCTTTACTTTTTTCTCGTTGATAAGTTTTCCAACTTTGTTCTTCTCAGATAAAAAAAATATATTCTTTTTAGTATCTAAAAGAATTTTACAGTTAGGTATAGGACTATTTGGATTATCATGACCTCTAATATTGAGCAGCCAAGCAACATTTTCGGGTGCTGAAATAAATATATATTGTGCAGAATTTTTTTTTAAGAGCTTAATTAAATTTGAAATTTTTCTTTTGTAACTCATTCCTGATATATTGTCTGGTAATGAAAAAAACTGTTTATTGTTATCAGTTTTTGGTTTTGTTAATTGGTCTATCAAATTCTCGCTGATTATCTTAATTCTATTTGACTTTCCAAAAAACTTTTTGATCTGACTCGATGTAAAAACTTTTGGATCTATACCAATTGTTAAGTCTTTAAACAATTTACAATTAAAAATTTTTTCAAAATTGACAATTTCGAAGTTCTTTCCAGACTCAATTTGTGCCTGGATAGTATATCTTCCATCCACAAATAAATAATTTTTATTTTTCAGAATTATTGCATAACCAGCAGAACCACTAAAATTTGAAATTATTTTAAGTCTGTCGGTTTTTGAATATTCAGAGAAAAATTCGTCATTCTTTGGAATGATATATCCATCGATGTTAAAATTTTTGAATTGATTTTTTAGAATTTTGAGTCTCTTTTTTATCATTTGATTCTTTTCTGGTAACGTATCCATCCAGGACTTCTAATATTGTCATCATCATCTAAATCTTGATTAAATTCAAAATCATCAATTTCATTAGCTGCATCATCAAAAAATGAATTTTTTTCTAAATTCTTTTCAGGAAGTTCATCTACAAATCTTGAAGCCATACTATCTATCCAATCACCTTGGTAAAACCTATTCATTGAAAAAGAAATTGTAGCTCTTTTTTTTGCTCTTGTTATGCCCACATATGCAAGTCTTCTTTCTTCTTCCAATCCATTTTGTCCTTTTTCCTCTATAGATTTTTGGTGAGGAAAAAGACCTTCTTCCCATCCTGGTAAAAAAACTGCATCAAACTCAAGACCTTTTGCAGCATGCATCGTCATCATATTTACTTTTTCTCCATCCCATTCCTGATCTATAGAAGTTGCCAAAGCAACATGCTCTAAAAAACTTTCTAAATTATCGAATTCTTTCATAGCGTTTAAAAGTTCTTTAATATTTTCAAGTCTATTTTCATTTTCTAAATCTTTTTTATTTTTCAACATGGCTGAATATCCAGATTCATCTAAAATAATCTGGAGTAATTTTACATGATTTATTTTTTTTATATTTAAATCATTTCGCCATTTGTTCAGAAGATCTAAAAAAGATGACAAACCTATCTTTGCCTTAGGTTTGACAAGATTATTTTCAATTAATTTTTTGGAAGAAATTTCCAAACAGCAAGAATTTTTTTTAGAATATTCATGAATAGTTTTTAAAGAACTTTCACCAATAGATCTTTTGGGGTTATTTATGATTCTTTCAAAAGCCAAATCATCTTTCATTTGGTATACTAATCTAAGGTAAGCAATGCAGTCTTTGATTTCTGCTCTTTCATAAAATTTAGTACCTCCTAAAATTCTATATGGCATTCCAATTTTCAAAAAACGTTCTTCAAATTCTCTAGTTTGAAAAATAGCTCTAACTAGAATAGCAATATTGTTTAGAGAAAATTCTTTTTTAATTTTTTCAATTTCATCGGAAATTCCTATCGCTTCATCTTTTCCGTTTTTATAACAATTTAATTTAACAGGATTCCCTTCCTTCATTGAAGTGATTAAAGTTTTTCCAACTCTATTTTGATTATTTGCAATTAAACTTGATGCTACAGTTAAGATGTTTTGAGAAGATCTATAATTTTCTTCTAATCTAATTATTTTTGTATCTTTATATATTTTATCGAAATCAAGAAAATTTTTTATTTCAGCTCCACGCCAACTATAAATTGATTGATCGTCATCCCCAACACAACATAGATTATTATTTTTTTCTGCTAATAGATGTAGCCATTTACTTTGTATAAAATTTGTATCTTGATATTCATCAACTAATATGTATTTAAAATTTTTTGAGTATATTTCTCTTATATCTGAATTTTGTTCTAATATTTTGACTGCGTATAAAATTAAGTCTCCAAAATCGCACGAATTGAGTTCGTTTAATTTTTTTTGATAAATTTTATATATAGGTAATATATTTTTTTCATAAATATCTTTTTGATTTATTATAACTTCACCAGGATAATAACCCTTGTTTTTCCATCTATCTATGATCGCTAGTATGTATCTAGGGGCAAGTTGCTTTACATCGATATTTTCAGCCTTACAAATTGTTTTTATTAATCTTATTTGATCGTCAGTATCTATTATAGTAAAATTTGAATTAAGACCTACCGCTGAAGCATGTTTCCTAAGAAGTTTTGCACAGATAGAATGAAAAGTACCCAACCATGATAATCCTACTGCAGTTGAACCTAGGATTTTACTAACTCTATTTTGCATTTCTTTTGCTGCTTTGTTAGTGAAGGTCACAGCTAAAATTTGATTAGGAAATGCTTTTTTTTGTTTAATAATGTTAGCTATCCGAGTTGTTAGCACTCTTGTTTTCCCAGATCCAGCACCTGCCACTATTAGTAAAGGGCCATCAAGGTGCATAACAGCTTCTTTTTGAGCTTTATTTAAATTTTTTAAATATTCAGAGTTTACCATTTAAAATATTCTAATATAAGTTTAGCATCTTTATGCAAAAACATAATACATTTACAAAAAAACTTAAGAAACAATTCTTATCAGTTAATAATTCAATAGAAAACTATTTCAATAAATTTAATAGTCGTAATTTTTCAATTAAGAATTTTACCTTAAGTAAGAATAATAGAGTTTTTATAATAATAGGGTCAGTTGTCATTTTGACACTAACATATCTTTCTTTACCAAGTTTTTTTAATAAAGATGAAATAAGGTCAGAAATAGAGAATCAGGTTTTAAGAAAATACAATATTAAACTTAAATTTAACGATCAAATTAAATATGGAATTTTTCCAAAACCTCATTTTACAGCAAAAAATCTTTCAATAATCGGTAAAGAAAAAGAAATTGCTTCAACAAATCATTTTAGGATTTTTATCGATATTTGGAAATTTTTTTCAATTAATCAAATCGAAATAAAAGATTTAGTATTTAATAAAACTGAGTTTAATATCTATAAAGATGATTTAGTTTTTTTTAAAGAATTACTTAAAACTGAACCTAACGAAAATAAAATAATCATTAAAAATAGTAATATTTTTTTTAGAAATAAAGAGGATGAAGTTTTATTTATAAATAAAATTTTTGATAGTAAATTTTTTTACGATCAAACAAATTTACAAAATACTTTAGTTTCTAAAAATGAAATTTTTAATGTTCCCTATAAACTAAATATCAAAAATGATAAATTTAACAAAAAAAATTTATTTAATTTTAACTCAAAAAAAATAAGATTAAATATTGATAATGTGATTGATTACGATAGCAGTATTAAAAATGGAAACTTAGAAATACTCTTTATTAATAAGGATACTTCATTTGATTATGAGATAAGAAAAAATTCTTTGATTTTTGAGTCTGAAAACAAAAGAAATAATTATAAAGGTAAAATAGATTTTAAGCCATTTTATTTAAATGCTAACTTTAATTACGAAGGGTTAAGTACAAAAAATTTGTTTCATGAAAATTCAATCATAAATGATATAATTAGGGCTGAAGTACTTAATAATAAAAATTTAAACGCAGTGATAAATCTTAAAGTAAAAGATATCACCAACATAGTTGAATTAAATAAACTAAACCTCATAACATCAATTGAGGAAGGAATTTTTAATTTTTCAGACTCAAGTATTATGTGGAAGGATGATTTAAGAATTATTTTAAATGATAGTTTTCTCAGTTTTGATGAAAATGAAATTAATTTAATTGGAAGCCTTAAATTTATTTTTAATGATATACAGAATTTCTATAGATTTTTTCAATTACAAAAAGATTATAGAAAAGATATTAAACAAATTGAAATAGATTTTGTTTTTGATTTGAATCAAAAACAAATTAGTTTTGATAATGCTAGAATAGATAATAAGTCAAATTCAGATTTGGAAAATTTTATTGAAAATTTTAATTCAAAACAAAAAACAATATTTAATAAAGTAACATTCAAAAATTTTGTAAATAACTTTTTTATTTCTTACGCGGGATGAATCATTTTTTTTGGATTAACTATCTTATCGTAATCTTTTTCATTTATTAAACCAGTTTTAAGAGCTTCAGTTTTTAAAGTAGTTTTATTTTTAAGAGCATTTTTTGCTATCTTCGCTGCATTATCGTAACCAATTTTTGGTGCAAGTGCAGTCACTAACATTAAAGAATTATTT
>MDSZ01231615.1_pt1 | contig 12634 bp, 10 predicted proteins | sample 811201 | NCBI WGS metagenome assembly MDSZ01 (sample SAMN05326647, study PRJNA326480) | marine metagenome | isolation source: seawater | place: Indian Ocean: North | collected 2010
AAAATAATTTGGACCTTTCATAACTTTACCCTGATCATTATAAATAGGTTTTCCATCATTTCCTAACTTACTCATGTTAGAATTTTGAACCTCTTCAAAACAAGCGTCTAAATCAATTCCAAATGCATGACCTGCACCGTAAGTTACATATAAAATATCAGTTAAAGCATCGACTGCCTCTAAGAGATCATTATTTTCTAATGCTTGTTTAAATTCATCTAATTCTTCTTTTATCAAATTGTACCTTAACTTATTAATTTTATCTGAACTGAAAGATGGTCTCGATTTAACTTCTTGCCCAAAAGTCTCCATAAATTTTTTTACTTTTTGAAAATTTGTCATTTTACTCCTATAAGATTAATAAAAACTAGTATATAAATTATTTGATAACTTATTCAAACAAATGAAAACAAGGAAAGAATTTGATAGTATTGGCTATATAAGTGTACCTAATGAAAAATATTGGGGTGCCTCAACTCAAAGATCAAAAAAATTTTTTAATATAGGCAAAATTTATGTGCCATCTTCGATTATTAAATCTATTGCAATTATAAAGAGAAGTGCAGCAATAGTTCATCAAAAAGATAAATCAATTTCTAATAAAATTGCCAGATCTATAATTAAAGCATCCAATGAGGTTATTTCAGGAAAAATGGATGAAAATTTCCCTCTAAAAGTCTGGCAAACTGGTTCTGGTACTCAAACTAATATGAATGTGAATGAAGTAATAGCAAATAGAGCTATAGAAATTTTAAATGGTAAAAAGGGATCAAAACAGCCTGTTCATCCAAATGATCATGTCAACAAATCTCAATCTACAAATGATGTTTTCCCGACAGCAATGCATATTTCTGTTGCAACTGAAACAATAAATAAACTTTTGCCTAGTTTAAAATTACTTGAAATATCATTAAGAAAAAAAAGTAATGAATTCAAAAAAATTGTCAAAATTGGTAGGACTCATCTACAAGATGCTACTCCATTGTCACTAGGTCAAGAATTTTCAGGATATCATGAACAGGTAAAAAAAAGCATTAATAGAATTAAATATTGTTTAAATGACATTTACTTTTTAGCTCAAGGAGGAACTGCAGTTGGAACCGGAATAAATTCTAAAAAAAATTTCGATAAAAAAATAGTAAAAGAGATTAAAAAATATTGTAAAATTAATTTTAAGCCTGCACCAAATAAATTTTCTGAATTAGCAGCACACGATGCAATAGTAAATTTTTCTGGATCTTTAAATTCATGTGCTGTAGCCTTAATGAAAGTTTCAAATGATATAAGATTTTTAGGATCAGGTCCAAGAGCAGGTTACGGAGAATTATTGCTACCAGAAAATGAACCAGGATCTTCAATTATGCCAGGAAAAATAAATCCAACACAGTGTGAGGCAGTTACAATGGTTTGTGCTAAAGTAATAGGAAATCATACTGGTATAACAGTTGCTGGAAGTCATGGACATTTTGAATTAAACGTATTTAAACCTCTGATTGCTTATAATATACTACAATCGATAGATATTTTAGCAGACAGTGTAAAAAACTTTAGTTTGTATTGTGTTAAAGGCATAAAAGCAAACAAGAAAAAAATTAAAGAGCATTTAGACAATTCTCTAATGCTTGTAACAGCACTGGCACCTAAGATTGGCTATGACAATGCTGCAATGATATCCAAACGAGCGCTTAAAAATAATACTAAATTAAAATACGAAGCAGTTAGATCTGGCTTAATTAATGATAAAGATTATGATTTATTAGTAAATCCTTTAAAAATGATTAAACCAAATTAATCAATAACATTTCGAATATGGGATCTTAAATTTTGAATATTTTTTACAATAAATACTTTATTTGACTTATTTTTATTTTCTATATTATTAATTTTTATGTTTGTAATAATTAAATCAGTTTGACCAATATTTCTAATTAAATCAAAATTTATTTGTTTTATATTTTTTATTTTTTTTGATGATATTTGAAAAGTTTTTGCAAACTCAATATAATTTTCAATTTTTAATTGATTTTTTGATATAAACTTAAGATCACCCCTGTCCTCTACAAAGCTTACTTTAGTATTTATATATCCAATTTTATCTAAATTAAATTTAGCTTTTTTTAGGTTTATTTTTTTTTTCATTGAAAAATAATTCTAATTCACCTTTTTTAATCAACTTATTACTTAATTTATCAAATTTAATTTTTAAAAGTCCGTTAAAATTACCAATATAACTTTCATCGTATGATAAAAAATTTGAAAAGATGAAATCTAAAATTTTTTCAATTTTTTTATTTTTTATAGTTAATTCGCCCTCAAAGTAAAATGGATTTAATTGTATTTTACTATCTAGATTAAAATTTGTTTTTTTATTGTTAGGTGATGATATTTTAATCTTATTAGTGTCATATTGAGTAAGATATTTCAACTTATCATTAAAATATGACGCTTCTGATTGAACTTTAAATTTTTTATTATTATCAAACTCAAAAATATTTTTAATTTCAATATTTGGATTTAATATACTTATATCATGATAAGTAAATTTAGGAGTTGAATAATTTCTTTTCCAGTCAGACCTAAAAGTTAATCCAAAAATTTCTCCTGTTATGTCAAAACTTTTAACCTTTTTTTTGTCATGTATTTTATAAATAATTTTTTTTAAAGGTGAAATTAAAATAACTTCATTTTTTTCGTTTTTAATAAATATTTTGCAATTATTAAAAATTATTGGTTTATTAATTTTTTGATATAAGTGCTTTCTAATTTCATATAAATTAGATATTTTAAGATCTAGATTTGTGTTAGATATTTCTGTTGAAATTAAATTATTAAAATTTCTTAAATATACATTTCTTAATGAAATAAAAATTCTTAAATCTGACGTATTAATAAAATCATCATTTTGCCCAATTTTATTAAAATTAATTGATGCTTTTTCTACCAATAAGTGTGGTTTTGGAAATGGTTTATATGAAATCTTGCCTGATGTAATGAGGTGAATTTTAAAATTTTTATAAAAATTTTTTTCAATTACTGTAACTTTGCTTTTATAATTAAATAAAACTGGTAAAGATAAAATAGTGAGTGATGAAAAAATTATTGCAAGTGCAGTTAAAATTAGAACAAATGTTATTTTATTTTGCTTAATTCTATTCATTAAAATACTTAAATTTATATTATAAAAAATATGTTAAAGTCAGATTATTTGTTAAATTTAAATGAAAAGCAACAAGAAGCCGTCTTACATCTTGATGGCCCACTTCTTATTGTTGCAGGTGCTGGATCAGGTAAAACAAAAGTATTAACCTCCAGAATAGCTCACATAATTAGAAGTCATAAAGCTTTTTCAAGTCAAATACTTGCTGTCACTTTTACAAATAAAGCTGCAAAAGAAATGCAAAATAGAGTTTCCAAACTAATTAGAAAGCAAGCGACAGGTTTGCCATGGCTTGGCACATTTCACTCTATTAGTGCAAAAATTTTAAGAAAACATGCTGAGGCTGCAGAATTAAAATCCAATTTTACAATAATAGATCAAGATGACCAAGTAAGATTAGTTAAAAATATTTGTAAAGCAGAAAATATTGATATAAAAAAAATTTCACCCAAATATATTTTAGCTGTAATCGATAAATGGAAAAATAAAGGTTTTTATCCCAGTGATGTAGTTTTAAAAAAAAAAGATGTATTAGAAGTTAGTTTTTTAAAAATATATAAAATTTACCAAAAAAAACTAATTGATTTAAATTGTGCAGACTTTAGCGATTTGATTTTACATACAGTAAAAATTTTTCAAAATTACAAAGATATTTCATCTTTATATTCAAAAAAGTTCAAATACATCTTAGTTGATGAATATCAAGATACTAACTTTATACAAAGTGAGTGGCTTAAGCATTTATCTTCTGTGAATATGAATATATGTTGCGTTGGAGATGATGATCAATCTATCTATAGTTGGAGAGGGGCAGAAATTAAAAATTTTCTTGAATTTGATAAAACTTATAAAAATACTAAAATAATAAGATTAGAAAATAATTATAGGTCAACTCAAAATATCTTAAATGTAGCATCAAAATTAATACAAAATAATGAAAATAGAGTTGGTAAAAATTTATATACGAATCAAGAAGATGGAGAACTCATTACTTTAGATTGTTTTAGAAATGTAAAAGATGAAGCCACGGAAATTAGTTCTACAATTGAAAATTACAAAAAAAAAAATTCTTTAAATGAAATTGCTATATTGGTAAGGGCAATTTTTCAAACAAGAGAATTTGAGGAAAGATTTTTAAAAGTTGGAATACCTTACAGAATCATAGGTGGAATTAAATTTTATGAAAGAGCTGAAATTAAAGATTGTGTAGCATACTTGAGGTGTATTTCTCAACCGATGGATGATTTATCTTTTGAAAGAATAATTAATGTACCAAAACGTTCAATTGGAGATACAACTATTAAAATTATTTCAGAATATTCAAAAGACAACTATTGTAGTTTAGAGATAGCCTCAAAGAAATTAATAGAGCAGAATAAAATCAAACCTAAAACAAAAATTGGATTAATCTCACTATTAAAATTTTTAGAAAAATGGAGATTTGATTTAAAAAAGGTTAATCATAACAAACTTTTGCAGATAGTATTGGACGAATCTGGATATAGCGAAATGCTAAAGAATAAAAAAGATTTAGAAAATGAAAATAGACTTGAGAATATCAAAGAACTTTTAAATGCTATGAAAGAATTTGATAACCTTGAAAGTTTTCTTGAGCATGTTGCACTAGCAACATCCTTAGATCAAGATTGGGAAAGTGAAAAAGTAAACTTAATGACCCTTCATGCCTCTAAGGGATTGGAATTTAATATTGTTTATTTGCCTGGATGGGAAGAGGGCTTATTTCCTCATCAAAAGAGTATTGAAGAGAAAGGTGAGAGTGGGATTGAGGAAGAAAGAAGACTTGCTTATGTCGGAATTACAAGAGCAAAAAAAATTGCAAAAATCTCTTTCTCAATGAATAGATTTTATCAAGGAGACTGGATAGATAGTATAGCATCCAGGTTTGTTGATGAACTTCCAGATGAATTTATAAAAAAAAATAATAGTTTTGGCACTGATGAACAAGATGACTTTGAGTTTAATCAAGATATTGATTTTAGCAATGAAGTAAGAAGTCCCGGCTGGTTAAGATATCAGAAAAAACTAAAATGATAAAAAAAATAAGAAATTTTATTATTAAAAATAATTTAGATGGCTATATTATTCCTAAAAATGACAATTATTTTACAGAATATTCGAATATAAATAATTTAGCCAAGGTAACTAATTTTACAGGATCTGCGGGATTTGCACTGATTTTAAAAAAAAAAAAATTATTTATTTGTAGACGGTAGATACACACTTCAAGCAAAAAAACAATCAGGTAAAAAATTTAGAATAATGGAAATTCCAAATATTTTTCCAAAAGATTTATTTATTATCGAAAATTATAAAATTGGTTTTAATCCAAAACTATTCACAGATTTGATGCTTAAAAGATATTTTGGAAATAAGACTAAGTTAATTCCAGTTGAATTTTTGTTTAAAAATAAGAATAAAAAAAATGTAAGTAAAGTATTTCATTTGAACAAATATATTGTGGGTGAGAGTAGTTCATCGAAAATAAACAAGGTAAAAAAATATATGGAAAGATTTAAAATAAATTATTTATATATCAGCGCAAGTGAAAATGTTAATTGGCTTTTAAATATTAGAGGAAAAGATTTGCCAAATAGCCCTTTAGTAAATTGTAAACTTATAATTCCTGAAAACGGAAAGCAATACCTTTTTATTAATCAAAATAAAATTTCAAATTTAATAAGAAAATATTTTAAAAATATCAATTTATGTCAAGAAGAAGATTTACTAAAGGTGATAAGTAAATTAAATAGTGGATCATTCTGTATAGACAAAACTACTTGCTCCTTGTTTGAAGAAGGAATAATTAATAGTAAATTTTTTATAACTCATAATAAAGATCCAATATACGATCTTAAATCTATAAAAAACAAAATAGAAATAAAAAATACTATTAAAGCTCATATTGAAGATGGTATCGCAGTAACAAAATTTTTACATTGGTTTAAAAATAATAATAAAAAAGTAACAGAAAAAACAATTGAAAATAAATTGCAAAATTTTAGGAAAAAATCTAATAATTATCTTTTTCCCAGTTTTGATACTATAGCGGGATCTGGACCTAATGGGGCTATTATTCATTATAAATCAAACAACAAAACAAATAGAATTATAAAAAAAAACGATATTTTATTAATTGATTCTGGTGGACAATACAAATGGGGAACAACCGATATAACACGAACTATTTGTGCAGGGGAAGTTAATAACAAAATAAAAGATAATTTTACTAGAGTTTTAAAAGCACATATTGCAGTAATAAAATGCACATTAAAAAAAAAATTTCATGGAAATTTAATAGATAGCTTAGCTAGAAAATCATTACAAAATGCAGGTTTAGACTATGCACATGGAACTGGCCATGGTGTAGGTTTTTTTCTAAATGTTCATGAAGGTCCTCAAGCAATTTCAAAATATAATAAAGTAAAAATAAAAAAAGGAATGATATTAAGTAATGAACCTGGATACTACTTAAAAAATAAATATGGAATCAGGATAGAGAACTTAATTTATGTTGATGGTGCTAAAAATAATTTATTTTTTAAAAATTTAACTTATGCACCCATAGATCATAATTTGATTAATTTTAAACTATTAAATAAAAAAGAGAGAAATTATTTATTTGAGTATCATTTAGATGTGTATTCGACAATTTCTAAGTATCTTACTGAAACAGAAAGAAAATGGTTAATAACTTTAATTAAGTAGTCTTTTGAAATCAAGTTGAGTTATAATTTTAATTCCAAGTAGTTTAGCTTGATCAACTTTCCGTTTAGTTGGCTTTTCTCCAGTAACTAAATAATCAAGATTTTTGCTAATATTACTAATGGTAGTTCCTGAGTTTTTTTCAATTAAAGATTTTGCTTCAGCCCTACTGATCCCAACTAATTTTCCTGTAAACATAAAAGATTTATTTTTTAATGTTCCGTTTTTATTTATTTTTTGGTTTTCAATAATTAATATATTTTCAAGTTCGAGCAAAATTTTTAAATTTGATTGATTTAAAAAATAAGAATTTAACGAATTGATCTGTGTTTCTCCAATTCCATCTATATCTAAGAATTTATAAAATTGTTTTTGTTTTATTATTTCAATGAATTTTGAAATATTTTCCACATAATCACTAATTAGTTTTGCATTTTCAATTCCTATATGTCTGATCCCAATAGAATAAATAAATCTTTGTAAAGAAGTATTTTTTGATTTTTCAATTGAATTTTTTAGGTTTTGTACTGAGGTTTCACCCCATCCATCTAAATTTTTTATTTTGTCAAAATCTAAATTAAAAATATCTTGTGGTTTCTTCAATAAATTTAATTCCCAAAATTTTTCAACTACTTTTTTACCGAGACCATCAATATTTAAGGCATCCTTTGAAATAAAATGTTTTATTTTTTCAACTGCAATCTTGTTACATCCGAAACTATCATTTAAACATCTTCTTACAGCATCATATTTTTTCGTTACTTTATTAAATTCTTTTACTGTGTTTGATCCACATGACGGACATTTAGTAGGAAAGATATATTTCTTGGAATTTTCTCTTCTTTTGGATGTGTCCACTTCAATAACATGTGGAATTACGTCACCAGCTCTTTCAACTTTTACAATATCACCTATTCTTATATCTTTACGATTAATTTCATCTTCATTATGGAGAGTTGCATTCGAAACTACAACGCCTCCAATATTAACCGGTTCAATTTTTGCAACAGGTGTCAATGCTCCTGTCCTGCCAACTTGTATTTCAATATTATATATTTTTGAGTAAGCGCTATCAGCAGAAAATTTATGAGCAATCGCCCATCTTGGTGCATTAGAAGTAAATCCAAGCCTATTTTGTAAATCCAAATCATTTACTTTATAAACTAGACCATCCAAATCATAGTCTAAATCAAATCTTTTATTTTCAAATTTTTTGTGAAAATTCAACAATTCATCTATGTTTGATAAGACTTTATTATCTTTATTTACTTTAAATCCCCATTTTTTTAAACTGTTAAGAAAATCTGATTGATATTTATGGGAATTATTTTCCATAAATCCAAATGTGTAAGCAATGAAATTAAGTGGAATTTTTTTTGTCTCATTTGGATCTTTCTGTCTCAGAGATCCAGAAGCAGCATTTCTAGGATTTGCAAATTTTTCTTGTATTTTAATAAAATCTTTTTTTTTAATAAATACCTCTCCTCTTATTTCTACTTCATTAGGAAAGTCAACATTTTTTATTTCTAAGGGAATATCTTTGATTGTTTTTAGATTTTCAGTGATAATTTCCCCAATTTTTCCATCACCCCTAGATACTCCATATTTTAATTTTTTATTTATATATGTTAGGGATGCTGAAATACCATCTATTTTAGGTTCGACACTATAATTAAAATTCAATTTTTTATTTAGATAATTAAAAATTTTTTTTTCAAAACTTCTTAAATCTTCCTCTTTAAAAGCATTTGATAATGATAACATTTGCACTTTATGTTTAAATTTTTCAAATGATTTTGATGGTTTGAAGCCTACATTTTGTTTTGGTGAGTATTTATTTATTAAAAAAGTATGTTTATTTTCTAATTCTATTATCTGAATTTTAAGCTTATCATATTTAGAGTCACTTATTATTGGTTTGCTTTTATCGTAATATAATTTGTTATGTTTATTTAACTCTTTAATTTTTAATTTATATTTTTTTTTTATATCCTCTTTGTTCATTAATTAAATTGATTATTTAAAAATTTTTTTGAATTTTTTAAATAAAGAATCTTTTTTTTCTTCATTTTTAGTTTTTCTTTTTTTGTATCCCTGATTAAGAATTTTATAACTAGCTTCATACCATTGACTTGATTGATAATTATAACCAAGTAAAACTGCATATTTTTCTGCTTCTTGTTGTAAACCTAGTTTATAATGTAATTCTACCAATCTGTGTAATGCCTCCTCTACATAAATAGTAGTTTCATAATCATTTACAACTTTTTTAAATCTGTTAATTGCAGGAATCCACTTTTCTCTTTGGACATAGTATCTTGCTAAGTACATTTCCTTTGATGCTATTATTTCGACTATGTATTCAATTTTATATTTTGAATCTTGAGCGTAATCAGTATTTGGATAATTATTTATAACAATCTCAAAATATTTCTTAGCTTGCAAAATCTCATTCATATCTTTTTTTTCATCAATTATTTGATCGTAGTGGCATAATGCTAATAAGTAGTTCGCATAATCAGATTGTGGATGATTTTTATATTTTATTAAAAAACGCTCAAGATCATTAATGGCATAACTATAATACCCTTGAGAAAAATATCCATATGCAGACATTAAAACTGCTCTTGGGGCCCAAATCGATTGTGGATACAATAATTCCGCTTCACTAAATTTTTTTCCTGCAAATATTACATCTCCTCTCTCGAATTCTTCCATTCCTTGATTATAAACCTCCATCATTTGCGACTCTAAATTTTTTTCTTGAAGCACAGTGACACTTTCTTCTTTTTTTGTACAAGAGTTAATAAGAAATGAAAACAATAACAATAAAATATATAATAACTTTAACATTAATTATTTTTAACAGATTAAAAATAAAAATTCTAACTTTTAAGCAATTGATTTAAGATTATGATAATTTGCAAATGTGTGGGGCAATTGTTTTCCTTTAATTTCAATTAGAGAATAATTTGCTTTATCACTAAATATTTTTCTTAAAAGTTGATTCGTTAGTTGATGTCCACCTTGAGAACATTTTATTGAGCCAATTATTTTATATCCTGATAAATATAAATCCCCCATGCAGTCTAAAATTTTATGATTGACAAACTCTAAATTATTTCTCAATCCATTCTCATTAAGTATTTTGTCTTTGTCTATTACTATTGCATTATCAAGACTGCCTCCCTTTCCAAGGTTCATTTTTTTTAACTTTTCAATATCTTCATATAGACAAAAAGTTCTTGAATTAAAGACATTCTCTAAATTATCTTCAAATATATTTATTTTATTTATCTGGGTATTTATAATTTTATTTTCATATTTTATTTCAAATTCTATATCACTTGTAACATTTGATTTAATAACAGATATAAATTTTGCACCATCTTTGATGCTAATAGAATTATTTATTTTAATTATTTTAATAGGCGTATCACTAAACTTAACTCCAGCTTTATTTATACTTTCAATAAATACTTTGGCCGAGCCATCCATTATCGGAACTTCTTGAGAATCAATTTCAATTATTGCATTATCAATACCAAATCCGTAAAAAGCACCCATCAAATGCTCTATAGTTGAAACCTTTGCTCCATGATCATTTGATATGGTTGTACATAAAGTTGTATCTGTAACATTTTTATAATTTGGATATACAATATTATTTTTTTTTAAATCAATTCGTTTAAACACTATTCCTGAATTTGGTGGAGCTGGGTAAATATTTAAATTAACTTTTTTCCCAGTGTGTATCCCCAATCCATTTAATGATATTTTTTTTGATATTGTTTTTTGAGTTAATATAGACACTACGAACTTATATTAAATAATGTCTTTTATCAGTACTCAACAAATATTACAGTAAACTACAATTATTTACCGAAGAAATTAAAGAATTTTTCAAATAAACCCTGACTTTTAACGGTTTTTTTTGGCATATCACTATTGTTTAAATGATAAACTAGAACTGAGTTACAAACTTGTTGATCTGTTTCATTATAAAAATTTATAGATCTAAATTCAAATTTATTATCAATATAAAATGAATTATTGTTAAAAAGCAAAGATCCCCCTCCGATTAGGAACAGGTCAGAATTACTTAAATTAGATTTATAGTTCAAATTTTTTAAACTTTTAAAAGTTAAATCAATTATTTCTTGAATTCTGAATAAAATAACTTTTTTTAATAAGTCTACCGATATGTTTTTATTAATAAAATCTTTAGCTTTAATACTGTTATCATTAGTTTTATTTTCGTAAGAAAATTCAGTATATGTCTTATTGAAAGATTTTTTTATTTTATCAGCTTCTGATATGGAAATTTTAAAAATTTTTGAAATATCCTTTGTGATGTGAAAGCTACCTATTGGTATAGATTGAATAAATTTTAAATTACCACTTTCAAATATTATTAATGAAGTCCTTTCCCAACCTATTTCTAAAAAAGAATTATTTTTTAAACCTAGCTTTTGTGAGTAAGATAAAGATTTGATATAACTAGTACAAAAAATATTTTTAATATTTAGATTAGTTTCTTTAAAACTATTTTTTAAAAAATTTATAAAATCTTTTTTAAAACATATTATTTTAAAAAATATCTTAATATTTTTAACTTCATTTATATTCTTGGGAAGTTCGATAAAATTTTTGTTATCTACAATACATTGACATAATACGATATGTAATATTTGATATTTGTCATAGTATAAACTAATTAATCTATTTAATTCCAAAATAAGATTATTGTAAATTTTATTTAAATTTGACTTTTCTTCTAGATCTTTTTTTAAAGATATATCAATGGTGAATAAGTCTTTTGTATCTAAAGCAAGAATAACATCTTGTATATGTGTTGATATTTTTTTTTCAGCCTTTTTTGTAATTTGATTAATTAAATTAAAGTGATTTGAATAATTTTCATTAATAATCACTTCATTTGTTTCGATAAATTTCTCATTTAACTTATTATCAAAAACAGCAAATCTAATTTTTGAAGAACCAAAGTCTATAATATTTATATAATTTTCTTTACTCATTTAATAAAATTAATCTATTTGGAATCCGAAGATCTATAACTGAATTTGGCTTTATATTTTGACGTGTAGTAAATTCATTATAAATTTTTAAAGATTTTTGGATATTTTTGTTTGGTAGTTTTACTAAAATATTATTTTCAAAAAATAAATCCCATCTTTCATTTTTATGATAAAAATACTTATTAATTGAACTAAGATTTATATTATTAATTGATAAATTTTTCTTTAAGGATACAAAATTTCTTATATCAAATTCTCCAAATATAATTGGTAAATTTCTAGTATTTTGAAATTCGTTAAATTCAATAAATTTTTTATTTGCACCAACAAAATATTTTTTTTGGTTGATGTAGGTAATAGCTATCAAATCAGTTTGGTCTGCATAAACTATTATTGTAGATGGTAATTTTTTTTTTATTTTAATATTCTCTAATACTCTTAAATTGTTTATTTTTTTTTGTAGATCATTGTAGTCTATATAAAATATATTCTTATTTTTTATGTAATTAATATCTGATAAAATTTTATTGTTTAAAGAATTTTTGTTAGTTTTAATTTCAATATTATTTATTAAAAAAATATTATTATATTTATCAAATATTTCATAGTTTAAGATTGATGTTAAAAAAAATAACAAAAATATATAAAAGTAAATTTTTTTTTTATTTATTAATTGAAGCATCTCTCAAAATTTTTTTTATCAAATTTTTGAAAG